>JADMIO011227199.1_pt1 | contig 41164 bp, 41 predicted proteins | sample 8958161 | NCBI WGS metagenome assembly JADMIO01 (sample SAMN16585339, study PRJNA669376) | soil metagenome | isolation source: Crop rotation soil | place: USA: Cullars Rotation, Alabama | collected 2011
CCGCCTCAACGACCGGCAATACGTCTTCCTGCGTCACGAACGACGCCTCGAGATCGATCTGGGTGAACTCGGGCTGCCGGTCAGCGCGCAGGTCCTCGTCGCGGAAACACCGCGCGATCTGGAAGTAGCGGTCGAATCCCGCCACCATCAGCAGCTGCTTGTAAATCTGCGGCGACTGCGGCAACGCATAGAACTCACCGGGATGCACCCGGCTCGGCACGAGATAATCGCGCGCGCCTTCCGGCGTGGGCTTGGTGAGAATCGGAGTTTCGATCTCCAGAAAACCAAGCTCGGTGAGCGTCCGGCGCGCCCGTTGCAGCAAGCGATGGCGGAGGATGATGTTGGCCTGCAGCTCGGGGCGGCGCAGGTCGAGGATGCGGTGCTCGAGCCGGAGCTCCTCGGCGGCAAGGTCCTCGCCCTCGCGACGTGCGACCGGAATCGCCGGAGTTCGTGCAGGGCCGGCGACGCGCAACGCGCTGACCCGGATTTCGACTTCCCGCGAGACCATCGCGGTGTCGCGCGCCGGTTCGCGCCGGAGCGCGACCACACCCTCCACGAGGAGAACCGTCTCGGCGGCAGCGCCAGACGCAGTGGCCATGACGTCCGGCGGTGTCCATTGCGGATCACAGGAGAGCTGCACCAGACCATCGCGGTCCCGAAGGTCGAGGAATACGATTCCACCGAGGTCGCGACGGCGGTGCACCCACCCGCCGAGCCGGACGGTGGCGCCCACGTCGGCGCGCGTCAGCGAACCGCAGCGATGTGTTCGAAGCGAAGTTGTTGTCAGTAAAGCAGTTCGGTCCGTCAGGCGTCATCCATATTTGGTGGAATTGGCTAAGCTAACGCACGGTCGGCAGCAGCAGCAAGAAATCGTGCGGCGGGCCGGGAGCGCTCATTTAGTATTCTCCCATGCCCCGCGACCCGACCATCCTCGACCTGGAGCCCAAGGCCGCGACCCGCCGGATCTCCGACTGGGTCGCGGCGGCGGGCCTTCCACGCTATCGCGCCGCGCAACTGCTGCGCCGGCTCTGGGTCGCGCCGATTCCCGACTGGCAGGCCGCGACTGAACTCCCGCAGGATCTCCGGAATCGTCTCGACGCCGAGCTTCCGCTGCCCCGCCTCGACGTCGAGATCGTCCAGGAATCACGCGACGGTACCAGGAAGTTTCTCTGGGGGCTCGCCGACGGAGAGAAGATCGAATCGGTGCTGATCCCGACGGCGAATCGGCGCACGCTCTGCATTTCGTCCCAGGCGGGCTGTGGGCTCGGCTGCACGTTCTGCGCTACGGGGCGCATGGGTTTTCGCCGCAACCTCGCCCCGTGGGAGATTGCGGGACAGGTCCGCGAGATCATCCTCGCCAACCCCGCCGACAAGCCGACCAACATCGTGTTCATGGGCATGGGTGAGCCGCTTCTCAACTGGGAGTCGGTCGACGTGGCGCTCACGGTGCTCAACAGTCCGGAGGGCCTGGGCATCGGCGCGCGGCACATCACCGTCTCCACGGTAGGCATCGTTCCTGGAATGCTGGCGCTCGCCAAGCGTCCGGAGCAGTTCCGCCTCGCGATCTCGCTGCACTCTCCACACGCGGCCGAGCGGCGCGCGTTGATGCCGATCGAGAAGAAGTATCCGATCACCGCCGTGCTCGAGGCCGCGAGGGAATTCCATCGCCGGATCACGTTCGAGTACGTGCTGATCGCGGGCCAGAATGATCGCGAGCGCGATGCGATCGCACTCGCGTCGATGGCGCGCAAGGTGGGTGCCAACGTGAATCTCCTGCCGCTGCATCCCGGCGGAAATCCGGATCTCCGGCCGGCGAGTGCCGCGGGGATCCGCGATTTCCGGGACGCGCTCGCGGCGCGCGGGATCGAAGCCGTCGTGCGGCGAAGCCGGGGACTCGACATCGATGCCGCCTGCGGACAGCTGCGCGTCAACGTCGAACGGCGTCGGCGCCACGTCGACGACGATCCCGCCATCGTCGATGCGCAATCGACGTCGGCGTAGGCCAGGGCAATGAACCTTCTCGCCGTCATCGTCGGCGGCGCGCTTGGGTGTGCACTGCGATACGCCATCGCCGGACTCTGGCTCGCGCCGGCATCGCTCGATTTTCCCTGGGGTACGCTGGTGGTGAACGTCACCGGTTCCGCTGCGCTTGGATTTCTTGGTCGCTACTTCGCCCCACCCAATGCCGCCCACACCACGTTCCTGCTCCTCACGGTCGGATTGTGCGGCGGATACACGACCTTCTCGACGTTCACCCTCGACACATTCACGCTGATCGAACGCGGCGCGTTCGCGCGGGCGTTCGGTTACCTCGGTGTATCGGTCGCGGCGTCGTACGGGGCGCTGGTGGCGGGGTATGTGGTGGCGCGAGCGGTGAGGCCGGTCTAGCAGCTATTAGTCGTTGGTCGTTAGTCGTTAGTCGTTAGGAGGTCGGTGGGCGGGGCAAGGCGTGATGACGACGTCCTTGCTCCGTGCGCAAATGTCCACCTAACGACTAACGACTAATGACTAACGACTAATGACTAACGCCTAATGACCAACGACTCGCCACGGCCACTCCCGCCGTCGAGCCGCCCGCACCAGATACACCACCAGGCCCGCCACCAGGATCACCAGCGTATATCGCACCTGCTTGAGCGCTTCCTTTCGTTCGATCACCACATACAGAAATCCGAACGTCGCGAGGAGCGCCGGAATCGGATACAACCACATCCGGAACGGCCGCGGCAGGTCGGGGCGGCGGATCCGGAGCACGATGATGCCGATGGTCTGGAAGAGGAACTGCAGCATGATCCGGATCACGACGAGTGCGGCGACGATATCGGCGAGCTGGAGAAAGCACGCCAGCATCGCGACGCCCGCAAGCGCGAGGAGCGACACGTACGGCATCCGATGCGTGGGATGCACCTTCGCGAACGCCCGGAAATAGTTGCCATCCCGCGCCGCGGCAAACGGGACGCGCGAGTATCCCAGCAGCAATGAAAAGACCGACGCGAACGCGGTCCACATGATCAGCACCGTCACGATCGCGGCGGCCGTGTTGCCGTAGATCCGCTGCATGAACGTCGAAACGACATAGAACCGGGTGTTGCTCGCCGCCGATGCGTTCAATTCCTGCCACGGGATGACACCCAGGATACAGATGTTCATCACGATATAGATGCAGGCGACGAGTCCGATCGACAGCAGCAGCGCCCGCGGAATGGTGCGGCCCGGATCGCGCACCTCATCGCCCAGGAAACAGATGTTGTAGTAGCCCCAGTAATCGTACGTCGCGACCAGCATCGCCGCACCGAGACCCATGAAGAATTCCGGCCGGAGCGTGAACGCGCCCGCCGGGAAATCGAACGCGCGGTGCGGATCGAAATGCGTGACGCCCGCGAAGATCACCCACGCGACGGTGATGATCACCCCGACCCAGAGTATGCGGGTGAGGTTGCCGATCGCCGTGATCCGACGATACAGCAGCACCACTGCGAGGGCGAGAACCGCGATGCCGACGAACGTTCCGCCAGTCAGCACCCAGCGCGCTTCCAGGGGGCCGAGGAGCGGGATGTTGATGTGCGCGCTGTGCTGGGCGATCACCTTGTCGAGGCCGGGCCAGAAATATCCGGCGTATCGCGCCAGGCCAACACCGCCCGACGCGATTGACAGCGGGGCACTGAACGAGAGCTGCCAGACGAAGAGGAACGACAACAGGCGGCCGAGTTTCGTGGGACCGTAGATCGCCTTGAGGAAACCGTACGATCCGCCGGACCCCGGTAGCGCGGCGCCTAGTTCGGCCCACACCAGCCCGTCACACACCGCGAACACGGCACCGAAGATCCAGCCGAGCATCGCCTGCGGGCCGCCCATCGCGGCGATGATCAGCGGCATCGTCACGAACGGCCCGACACCGATCATGTCGATCATGTTGATCGCTGTGGCGTTGACGGTCCCCACGCCGCGGATCAGCTCGCCAGGTTCAGGCGGCTCGGAGTGCCCGATGGCTGGAGTTTCGGTGCTGCGCAATGGGCCTTCCTCTCTCACGCTCCCGCGTGCGACCAGGACCACCGGACGAAACTACTACTGGACGGGCGCGTGCCGGCGCACTCATGGTGATGCGCGCAGCACTCGCACCAGCCAATCAGCGAGCGTGCCGAGCACCTCGGCCGTAACGCGGCTGCTCTGCAGCGTCGCGTAGCCAGCCGGTTGCCCGCTCGTGTCGGGAACGAAGAGATGATTCAGTCCAGGGAAGACTTTCATCGTGACGTCGCGGTTTCCCGCCGAGCGAAACGCGTCGGCGAGCATCGGCGCCTGATCGGGTGACACCTGATGATCGGTCGAACCCTGAAGGACGAGCACGGGCGCGTGCACTCGCCGCGCAGTGGGAAGCGGATCGTACCGGAGAAAGAACGCCAGCCAGGCGTTGCTGCGCGCGAGGGAGTCGAGTGCGTGCGCCGCGACACGAATCGCGGAGTCCCGCTGCGCCATCGGTGTGGCGGGATCGGTCTCGATGGCGTTCCGCTGCTGATAATGAATGATGTCGAGCCCGGTGCGTGCCGGGCCCGCCATCAGCACGATTCCACTTATCCGGGGATCGTCTGCGGCGACCATCGGTGCGATCAGGCCTCCCTCGCTGTGGCCGACCAGCGCGATCCGGTCGGGATCGATGTCCGGCCTGGCCCGCAGATACCGGACCGCCGCACGGATATCGTCGGCGTAATCGGCGCTGGTCCCGAGTGCACCCCCCGATGCACCAATCATGCGGTCGTCGAGGCGAAGGACGGCGATGCCGCGCCGGCCCAGCGTATCGGCGACCTGGCGGAACGGCCGGTAGCCTCCGGCGACGGGGATGTACTCATCCCGATCTTCCTGGCCGCTGCCGGTGATGGTGATGACAGCGGGTACGCGCGCTGCCGTGCGTGGCCGCGTGAGTGTCCCGCCCAGCACAATATTCCCCGGTCCCTGCAGCGTCACTTCGGTCGCGGTGTATGGCGCGTCAGCGGGTGCCGAGTAGTCGGGCCGTCCCACCCGGAGCCCCACGGCTTCTTCGGCCGGCACCCGGATGATTTCCAGGCTCTGCGCCGGAATCGTCCCGCCAAGAATCCGTCCCGTCGCATCCACGCGAACCCTTTCGTTCGAACCGGCGATCGAGACGACCATCGAATCGCCGGCAGCGGACCGAACGCTGGCCACGAGCGACATGCCGCCACTCACCGCCCAGACCGGTACGTCGGCGGTTCCACCGTTCGCCCTTGCCCGGCGCGTGAACAGCTCCGCGAGCGCGAAGGAGTTGTTGAGGATCGGCACTGCGGCGTGAGTCGTCGCCATCCGCTGCACCGATCCGTTGGTTTCGATGATCGCGCTGTCGTTGCGCATGATGATGTTGACGCGCTGCTGCGGCGCCGCGTCGGGCGCGTCGGAACGGAAGACGCTGAGCGCGAGCGACCGCATCGACCACGCGGGTCCGAGGATCGCCACGTAATCGAGCCGGGGCTGGCCCTTCGAGCTGATGCTCCCGGTCACCGTGTCAGCGATGCGAGCAAAGCGCTCGATCACCAGCGTGTCGCCACGGGTTCGCAGCACGAACGCGCCTCGGTCCACGGGAAGCTGCGCCCGCGCGCCCGGCGCAATGCACACGAGCACCGTCACGGGAATCCACGTACGGACGATCATCCGTCCCTCCCCATTGCATCAGGATCGCGCTTCCACACGACATAACTCCACACCACGGAACAGAGCGCCGACACGATCGCGCCGCCGAACAGAACGGGAAACACACCGGCCGGCCACGTGATTGCGACGATGACATCGAGGAGACCGGTCAGCACGAAGAGATACCCGGCGACGCGATGCGTCTCCCGCCATGCGCGGTCGCTCGACAGCGTCCAGGGCGTGCGCACACCGAAGATCCAGTTGGGGCGGACCCGCGTGAGCACGTTGCCGATCACCACGAAGAGAACACCGAGCGCAACGCCGACAATCATCTGCAGGTCGATCTTCCAGCCGATGTTGTACCCGACGATCATCACTTCCATCACCGCGAAGACCGCGAGCGCCGTGTTGACCACGGCCCAGTAGGCGCCCTCGTGCATGGGAAAGTTCCGGCGTCGCGGGTCAATCCGCGGGGCGATCACCATGATGCCACTGATCAGCAGAAGCAGCGCCGGCATCAGGACGACGAACGTCGTGCGCGAAGACCAGCCGTTGACCTCGCCGCCGAGTCCCCAGTGGGTCGCGACGCGCTCGGGCAGCCGATTCCACATCGCGAACGTGAAGGCGACCGCGGCGGCGTTGCACAGCAATCCGAACCAGAGCTTCCGGACCATCAGCGGCCTCGCTTCCTGGGGCGCGACGCGTCGTCGCCCGCGATCTCGAGCAGATGCTGCAGCGCGTCCTGAAAGACGGTGGTGTTGAGTGAGTAGATGATCCGCTGTCCATCGCGGCGGGTCTGGACCAGGCCGGCGTCGCGCAGCACCTGGAGGTGGTGCGACACCGAAGCGAACGCGATGGGAAACGCCGCTGCGATCTCGCCGGCCGGCAGGTCGCCGTCCTTGAGCATCTGGAGAATGGTGCGCCGCGTGGGATCGGCGAGGGCGCGAAAAGTCCGGTCCAGCATAGATATTTATATAACTATCTAAATATCTCGGCGCAAGCCGGCGACGAAAACCGCCGCTAGGCCACCCGGTCGGGAACCGGCCGGCCGTCGAAGAACGCGGCGAGGTTCTCCAGCGCGCGCATGCCCATCGCTTCGCGCGTCTCGCGCGTGGCACTGCCGAGGTGCGGGAGGAGCACCACGTTCTGGAAGTCGAGGTAGCGGCGGTCGAAGTTCGGTTCGTTCCGGAAGACGTCGAGACCGGCGCCGGCGAGATGGCCGGCCGTCAGCGCCGCGATGACGGCATCGTCGTCCACCACGTCGCCCCGCGCGGTGTTGATGAGGAACGAACCTGGCTTCATCTGCGCAAGCCGCGACGCGTTCATCAGTCCGCGCGTCGACGGGAGACTCGGGCAATGCAGGGAGACGATATCGGACTCGGCCAGCAGCGATTCGAGCGTCGCCCGCGGCTCGGCGCCAACCGCGGCGAGTTCCACCGGAGAAGGGGGCGCCGGATCGTAGCAGAGCACCCGCATTCCGAATCCCTGGTGCGCGCGCCGGGCCACCGCCCGCGCGATGCGTCCCATGCCGACGAGTCCCAGTGTCCTCCCCGCGACGTGCGTGCCGATCATGTGGGTCGGGCGCCATCCCGTCCAGTTCCCCGACCGCAGCTCGCGCTCCCCTTCCCCGGCGCGACGCAGCGTCATGAGAATGAGCGTCATGGCGAGATCCGCCGTTGCGTCGGTAAGAACGTCGGGTGTATTGGTCACCACGATGTCGTGCGCCCGCGCCGCCGCCACGTCGATGTTGTCGTAACCGACGCCGAAGTTCGCGATGATCCGCGTGCGAAGCGGATAGGCAGCGAGTACCTCGGCGGTGAACTTGTCGGTGACCGTAGGCAGCACGCCGTCTGCGTGCGCGAGGGCGCGCTGAAGATCTTCCGCGGTCGTCGCGTCGTCACGACGCGAAAGCTCTACGTCGAATCGCTCGGTGAGCGCCTGCTCCACGGCCGCGGGAAGGCGGCGGGTAACAATGATCTTCGGCTTGGCGGTCACGCGACCTCGTCGGGTTCGTTGTTACTCAGGTATCGGCGCCCACGCGGCGTAGAGTAATCGTTTGCGCACTCGGAGCGGTAGTATTCCGACGACTCCAACCGCGAGTGAATGATCGCCAGCCGCGCGTCCACCCTGCTGCGAGAGATTCATCGGGCGGCCGTTGCGGCCGTTCAGCCGGACGCCGCGGTGCGCGCGGCGCTCGACGGCAGCACGCCGGCTGATGCTCCGCAATGGATCATCGCCCTGGGGAAGGCATCGTCGGGGATGGCGGCCGCGATCGTGGCCTGGCTTGCCACGCATGGGCGCGAACCCGCGGGCGGTATCGTCGTCACGCCGGATGCGCTCGCCGCCACCAGTCATCCATTGCTGCAGGTGATCGCGGGCGACCACCCGCTTCCCGGCGACCGATCGCGACGAGCGGCCGACTCGATCGGGGAGACGGTCGACAGAATACCACACGACGCGGTGGTTCACCTCGCGATATCCGGAGGTTCCACATCGCTGGTCGCCGGTCCGCTTCCGGGACTGTCGATGGAGGACGTGGTTCGCACCTTCGAGCTGCTCCTCACCGCCGGCCTCGACATCCATGAGATGAACGCGATCCGGAAGCGGGTGACCCGCTGGTCGGCGGGGCGACTCGCCCTCGCGCTGCGCGGCCGAGCGATCCATGTCTGGATCGTATCGGATGTTCCCGGTGACGACCTCTCGAGTATCGCATCGGGGCCGTGCACGGGAGATCCGTGGACCCGCGAGCAGGTTCGCTCACTCGTGACGCGTCATGCGCTCGACAAGCTGCTACCGCCGTCGGTGCGGCGCGCGCTGGAAGTCGAGACGCCCAAGCCGGGGGATCCCGCGCTCCACCACATCGTCCCGCGCATCGTCGCGAGCAACCGCGTGGCGGTGGATGCCGCCGTGCGCGAAGCGGCCAGGCGGGGATTCGCGGCGTCGGCCGCGCCGGAACGACTCACCGGTGACGCCGCCGGCGCGGGACGGGCGATTGCGCGCTTCATGCTGGGTGCCGGAGACGACTGCGTTCGCGTCTGGGGCGGCGAAACGACCGTCACCATCGCGGGAGAGCACGGCACCGGAGGCCGGTCGCAGGAGCTGGCCCTCGCCGCGAGCCACGAACTGCGTGGCAGCGCCGTCACATTGCTCGCGGCCGGCACCGACGGCAGGGACGGACCGACCGACGCGGCCGGCGCTATTGTGGACGGCGAAACGTGGGACCGCATCGCCGCAGCGGGACGCGACCCCGAGCGTGATCTCGCCCGACATGACGCCTACAACGCGCTGGAAGCCGCCGGCGCACTGATCACTACCGGCCTCACCGGAACCAACGTGATGGACCTTGTGATCGCCGTCAGCGAAGCGCCGCGAGTAGCTCCTTCATGAACACGCCGTGCGCGACCGCAACATCCGGCGATCGCTGCACGAATTCGAAGTAGCGCTGCTGGAAATCGTTCCCGGTTTCATCCGGATGCAGCAGCTCGCGGGCGGTGGTGAGCAGCGCCGGCAGCCGCGCCTCCGCTTCCGGCGAGTGGTCCAGCATCGCCTCGTCGAGCGCTGCGATCAGCGCGGTCATCGGCCGCAGCCAGACGAACCATGGATCGTGAATCGCGAGCTGCAGGAATTCGGCGTTGCCGGTGATGCGGCCATTCATCGATTCCCATGCGATCCGCTCCGCGGCAAGCAGCGCGCGATGCAGCGAGAGGACGGCGTCCCGCGTCGGGCCGAGGCGACCCACGATGTCAGGCGTGCTCATACACCGCAACAGGACGACACGTCATCCGGTAACCTCACAAGCCGCTGCGCCAATCCGTGCATCCCGTGTGGACGCGACCGTCATTCTAGCGTGACGGCGGCTCCACGCCGTCCTTTTTCGAGGAGCACACCATGGCAAGCAAGCGGTCCCGGAAGTCAAGTGGTCGGCGCTATGGCAAGGCCGCATCGAAGAGCGTGAAGAGCGCCATGCACCGCCGCAAGAAGGGCACGCTGAAGCGTGGAAAGAGCGGTCACGGCGGCAAGGTGAAGAGCCGCAAGCAGGCGATCGCGATCGGTCTTTCAGAGGCGCGGAAGAAGGGCGCCAAGGTTCCCCGCAAGAAGTCCTCGTCCTGAACGAAATCACGGACGCGCTCTCGGCGCAGCGAAGGATTTCCCCAGCACGACCGTCAATTCGACGAGTCGGCTCGCGTCGGGCGCCTCGATGACATCGACCGGGCCGAGTACCTCGCGTACCCGGCCCGCGCCGGTCGTGTCGCCGCGCCGTACCAGCACCTGCGTCCGCTCGTTCCCCGAGACCGCTGATCCCGCGTCTCCCCAGTTGACGACATCCAGTCCGGCGTGGCGCAGAAGTATTGTCCCGTCGCGCGCCGCGCCGGGCACCTTGCCACCGTTGAGGACCTCAACCCGGACACGATGCGGCAGGGCTGGCCAGCTCGGACCCGACGACGCCGATTCTGGCTTTCTCCGCAACGACCGGACGCCGATGACCACGACAATCGCGACGACGACGATCGCTGCGGCACCCAGAACAGTTTTCATCCGACGACGGCCTTGCGGAAGGCGATGCTTTCCGGCGGCAGCTCCCACCCCTGCGACTCCGCATATGCGAGCCGGCGAATCACCACGTCGCGCAGCACCCGGCCGGGATCGTCCGGAAATTCGCGCGCGAGCCGCGCCCGCTCGGCACGATCGAAGGGGCGGCCCGGCTCGAGGAAGTCGGCGCAGTACAGGGCTCGGCCGGTAGAGCCCCAACCTTCCCATCCGACCGAATGCCAGCGCGCGGCGCTGAGAATGTCGGCGTCCCGTTCGCCCTCGAGTTCGGCACGTGCGGCGGCAGCGGGGCCGTGTCGGAGTTCCACCGGGCCCTCGACGTCGGGCGCCCAGCGCCGCATTTCCGCCTCTGGGGCGTCGCGCAGCGCGTCATGCAGCCAGCCCGCGCGCCGCCAGCGCCGCGCGTCCTCCTCCGCAAGACGCAGCGCGACGGCCCAGCTCTGCAACAGCGCCACCACGCGTCCGATGTGTTCGCGGCGCGATGGCTTCACGATCGCCCATGCGGGGAGTTCGTCGTCGATCACGCGTTACGGCTCGCCGAGTATGATGTTGTCGATGAGACGCGTACGGCCAACGCGCGCAGCCACCGCGACGATCGTTCCCGGAACGACGCGTTCCACGGGCTCGAGGCGGTCCGGATCCACCAGCGCCAGGTAATCCGGCACCACCCCATCGGTAGTGGTGAACACCAAGTTGCCGACGCGGGCCAGTGCAGCTGGGTCCGATTCGCCCCCGCGCCACGCCGTGTCGATGCTGCGCAACGCGCGGGAAAGCGCTCGCGCCCGCACGCGCTCGTCGGGAGCGAGATACACGTTGCGCGAACTCATGGCGAGACCGTCTTCCTCGCGCACCGTCGCGCCGCGAATCAACTGAATCGGGAAATCGAGGTCGCGCACCATTGTGCGGATCAGTGAGAACTGCTGGATGTCCTTCTGTCCAAAACAGGCAACAGCCGGCCCGACAATGTTGAACAGCTTTGCCACAACCGTCAGCACACCGTCGAAGTGCCCGGGACGGACAGCTCCCTCGAGTCGCGTACCTGCCGGACCCGCAATGATCCGGACCGACGACTCGATCGGATACATCTCCGCAACCGACGGGACGAAGAGCATGTCGACGCCGGCGTCGGCGGCGAGCTGCTGGTCGCGCGCCAGGTCACGTGGGTAGCGGTCGAAGTCCTCCCCCGGCGCAAACTGCAGTGGATTGACGAAGATGCTCATCACCACGCAATCGGCCGCCGCGCGCGCGGCGCGCACGAGGCTCACGTGACCGGCGTGCAGGTATCCCATCGTCGGTACCAGTGCGATGGAATCGCCCGCGGCGCGCCGCTCGGCGAGTCGCGCCCGCAAATCCGCGATGGACGCGAGCGCCTCGATCGTCATTCGAAGGAGTGGGCGTCGTCGGGATACGACCCATCGCGCACGTCCTGTGCGAACGATTGCGCCGCGCCCCGCACGACATCGGCGAGCTCTGCGTACCGCTTCAGGAATCGCGGCGAAAAATCCTCGTTGAGTCCGAGCATGTCGTGCAGCACGAGCACCTGGCCGTCGCAGCCGTTGCCTGCTCCGATTCCGATGGTAGGGATGCGCAGTTCGCGCGAGATCGCCGCCGCCACCCCGCGAGGAACGAGTTCGAGTACCACCGCCGATGCGCCCGCATCCTGAAGCGCCTGCGCGTCCGCGTGAAGCCGGCGCGCTGCATTCTCGTCGCGGCCCTGAACGCGGGTTCCCAGCAGGTTGACCGATTGTGGCGTGAATCCGAGATGCCCGAACACGGGAATTCCGCGCTCGACGAGAGCGTGCACCGTAGCCGCCATCGATTCGCCTCCTTCAAGCTTCACGGCCTGGCAATCGGTCTCGGCAAGTACCCGCCCCGCGTTCCTGACCGCTTCCTCGACGCTCACCTGATAGGAAAGAAACGGCAGGTCGACGATCACCGGCGTGGCCGAAACGCCACGACGCACGCTCGCCGCGTGATAGATCATCTGGTCGAGCGTCGCACTCAGCGTGCTCGCCCGGCCGCCGAGAACCTGATTGAGCGAGTCACCAACGAGGAGCATGTCGACACCGGCCGACTCGAGCAGACGTGCGAACAGCGCATCGTAGCAGGTCAGCACGGCGAGTTTGCGTCCCGCGCGCTTCTGGTCGGCGAGATCGGGAAGCATCACGCGTCGCTCAGGCATCAGCCTCCAGTGCGGCGATCTGGCGCGCCCAGAACGAACGGTCGCGCAGGCCGGGGTGCGGCAATGTCAGGTCCGGAAGGTCGCAAAGGATGTCACCGTGACGGACGAGGTCAAGGTCCAGCGTGCGCGAACACCACCGCGCCTCACGGGTGCGTCCCGTCGCCTGCTCGATGGCGTGGCACTTCGCAAGGAGCGCACTCGGGCTCATGCACGTGTCGACGAGAAGCATCTGATTGAGGTACAGCGGCTGGTCGAGGCCGCCGAGCGGGGGAGTTTCCTCGATCGCGCTGGCCGCGACAAGTTCAACGTCGTCGCCGTCAAGCGCCGCGCGCGCCGACGCGAGATGTTCCTCGCGATTGCCCAGGTTGCTCCCCGCCGCGATCCACGCGCGGGCGCGCCCGGTATCGATGCGTGCGACCGGTTTGCTCGGACGACCCGTGGGGCGCTCCTCATCCGATGGCGCCATGCATCCCCGCGAGAAACTCGCGCGCGCCACCAACACCGCGTTGCGCAAGCGCATCGACCAGCGCGCTGCCAATCACGACCCCTTCGGCAATGCCCGCCACCGCGCGCGCCTGTTCGGGCGTCGACACACCGAATCCGACGGCGATCGGCAACGCGGTCGCGCGCCGCACCCGCGCCACGGATTCGTCAAGACCACTCGCGAGCGAGCGCGACGCGCCGGTGACGCCGAGTCGTGCAATGAGATAGACGAAGCCCTGCGCGCCCCGCACCGCTTCCCCGATCCGCTCCGTTGCGGTCGTCGGCGCCACGAGGCGGATCAGGTCCAGCGGCGACTCCTGCACCGCCTTCTCGATACGCGGATCGGCGCCGGCCGGAAGGTCGGTGAGCAGCAGCCCGGAGACGCCGGCTGCTGCCGCGTCGCGCAGCAGGCGGTCGAGTCCGTATTGCAGCACCGGGTTGAGATACGTGAACAGCACCACCGGCGCCTGGAGATTTGCCTTCGCAATCATGTCGAGGGTGCGCGGCAGCGTCATGCCGTTCTCGAGCGCACGAAACGTCGACGCCTGGATCGTCGGGCCGTCGGCGAGCGGATCGCTGAACGGCACGCCGACTTCGAGCACCGCCGCATATTCGTCGGCCATCCGGAGCGCATCGGCGGACGTGCCGATCGTGGGGAATCCGGCGGTGAGGTACGGCACCAGGCCCGCGCGGCGGTCGCGTCGCAATGCGTCCCACGCCGCGGTGATTCTCGATTCAGACAAAGAAGTCGCCAACGACAATCCCATAACGGTCGGGTGACGTCACCTTGACGATGGTGCGCGGATAGGTGCCATCCGCGTTGGCGATGGAGAGATCGACCAGTGTCCCCGGCGGACCAATCGATTCTCCGGACGCGCGCACCGCGAGTCGCACCAGCGGCCGGTGCAGCTGCTCGGGATCGGGACTCGGCCCCGCCACGACGCCGACCTCGAACGTGTCAAGGATCACGCACGTGCCAACCGGATAGATACCGAGCAGGTTGATCAGTGCCTTGACCAGCACCGGATCGTAGCCGCGCCCCGGATTGAACCACATCTCCTTGAGCACGGCGTCGGCCTCCCACGGTACGTTCTGGTAGACACGGCGCGTCGTCGCCGCGTCGTAGCCGTCGGCCACCGCGACGAGCCGCGTGAACAGCCCGATGCGGCGCGGACGCACCGGACGCGGATACCCGCTCATGTCCACCTTCATGTGGTGCTCGTGCGCGGCGAGAATGGCCCGGTACGGCAGGTCCTCTCCTTCGCGCATCCGGAAGAGCGTCAGCGTTCCAAGCCACGGATGCGCCTGCATCGCCTTCCATTCCGCGTCGTCGAGCGACGAGTCCTTGGTGATCAGCTGCTGATCCAGGCGCGCCTTCCCGATGTCGTGCATCAGCGCCGCGAGACCGAGGTCATACAGCTGCAAGCGGTCGAACCCGAGCCGCTTGCCAAGCGCAACCGCGAAAATGCAGACGTTGACGGAATGCGTGAAGGTGTATTCGTCGTACTCGCGCAACGTGGTGAGACCGGTGATCGACAGTTCGTTTTCCATCACCTGGTCGACGATCGCCTGGATGGCGCGCTTGAGCCGCCGAGTGCTCGGCATCCGGCCCATGCGCACTCCCTGCACGACATCGCGCGCCACCGCCACACCGTGCGCGTATGTCCGCTTGGCACGTTCGAGCCCCTCGTCTTCACCGGTGCTCTCGGATGCACTCGCCCCTTCCCCGCCGGCGCCCACCGACAGCCGCACGACATCGGCCTGCTGCAGGCGCACCTGCAGCTGTTCGAGCCGGTCCTCGGGTTCGAGCTGTTCCGGCAACGATCCGATGATCGACACGAACGCCTGCAGTTCCCGTCGCGACACACCGTCCTCGATGCGGAGCATGCCGACACCGTTGCTCTTCATCAGTGACACGAAACCGCTGAACGCCGCGAAATTGTCGAGACCCAGGCGCAGGCGCGTCTGGTTGATGAAGATGACGTCGCCGGCGAGGCGCACCTCGATTTCGCCCTCGAGCCGTCCGAGCGAAACCGCCGTCGCGAGCAGCTCGTCGAGCGCGCGCTGGACCGCGACGTTCTCGACGGGGTAGAGCTTGAGCGCGCGCTGCGCGCCGTGAATCGCAATCAGGAGCGCCCGGCCCGACTGGCGCAGCACCGCATCGTCACGCACGGCGAGATCGCTCATGGCGTCCAGTCGCGCAGCACGGTGTTGGCGGCGCTGCGCACCACCGCTTCCTTGTCCGACACGAACTGGTCGACAACGAGCCGCGCCTCGAAGCTGCGAACCTTGCCGAGCGCGAAGAGCGCGCACGCGCGCACTTCTGCGGGCTCCCGCCGCCGCAGCAATCCGTGCGGCTCGAGGAGCTCGCGGAGCCGCGGAATGGCCGCATCGCCACCGAGTTCGCCATAGGCCTCGAACAGCGTGCGGCGTTCGCTCCGCTCCCATTCCTGGTTGGCGCCCGCGAAGAGCAGCGTTTCGAGACGGCGCAACAGGCCCCCCGATCCGCCCCGCTGGCGCAGCACCGTGAGTGCCGCCTGCCGCACCGCCCGATCCGGATCGCCCAGCGCCCCTTCGATCGCGGTGATCGCGGTCGCCGTCCCGAACTCCGCCAGCGCACGCACGCACGCGAGGCGTACCACATCGTCACCGGTTGCCAGCTGCTCGACGATGACCGGAACCAGATGCGAAAGCCTGAGCCGCGCCGCGAGCGCGATCGCCGGGGCGCGCGCTTCATCCGGTCCGCTGCTGAGCAGCGTGGCGAGCGCCTGCGGCTGCGTCCGCGCGATCGACTCGACGCTCCCTTCCAGGGTGCGGCGCACCGCCGGATCGCCGATGCGGCCCAGCTGCACCAGCACCGCGGGAAGCGCCGTCGCCTTGAGTTCGCGCAGTACCTCACCCACATCGTCGTCACTCGGCCGGCGCGCGCTGTCGGCAAGAACCTTGAAGAGCTGGTCGAGGATGTCGGGAGTCGAGAGGCGTTCCTCGAACGACAGCACCGCGCGATGCAATTCCTGGTCGAGTCCTTGGGCGCGCGCGGAGATGGTGCGCAGCTCACGAAGAATTCGCGCCACGGCCTTGAACCCGCCGATCGCGAGCTGCGCGGGAAGGATGTCGTCGATGAGCGCGATCACTTCGCGGCGCACCGTCCCGTCGCGCTGTGACTCGAGAATGTCGAGCAGGGCATCGATCGCGGCCTCGCGGATGTCGCGCCGATATTCATCCTCGAGTTCACTCTGGATGAAACGGATTTCCGATTCGTCGAGGAAGTACGGCGTGGCGTCGAAATCGGAGAGATCGACCACACCGTGCGTTCCACCGCGGGCCTCCTCCGATCCTTCCGGCGCCTCGCGACCCGCAGTCACCTCCTCGCGCGCACTCGCGCCGCCACCGCCGAGATCGCGCGCGCCGCTGTCCTGCAGGAATTCGATTCCGTCGCCGATCACCTCGACGAACACGTACGAGATCAGCACGAGCTCCTGCTCCCACAGCAGCGTGAGCAGGTCGTCACTCGCGTCGGCGGGCAGCAGGCGCGCGCGGTTCAGCACCTGCAGGAACCGGACGACCTCTTCGCTTTCCGCCCCCGGAAGAAAGGTCAGCCGGCGCAGCCCGTCCTTGTACAGCTGCCATGCGAGACCGTCGCCGCGCGCCCCTTCCAGGACCGGGGCCCCCTCCCACAGGATGGCCTGTTCCTGGATCTCGAGGACCAGCCTCCCGGTGACGCCCCACACCGGCGCGAACGCGTCCTCGATCTGCGTGAGCGCCCGCTGGTACACCGGATTGTTGGGGAGATACATCTGCAGCGCGCGCTGTCCCTTGCCGAGCGCGCGCAGCAGCTCCTCGATGACGTGAACGTCCGCGTCGGATGGCGCGGCGACGGGATGACTCACCCCGCGCGCCTTCCGAGTGACGCGGCGACGTGCGCCACATCCTTGTCGCCGCGACCGCTCAGGCAGAGGAGCACACACTCCGTGCGTTCCCAGCGGCCCCGTGACTCGAGCATCCACGCGATCGCGTGTGCCGTCTCCAGCGCGGGAATGATTCCCTCGAGCTGGGCGGTGCGCCGGAACGCGTCGAGTGCCGCGCTGTCGTCGACGGCGTGGTACTGCACCCGGCCGGTATCATGAAGCCAGCTGTGCTCGGGCCCGACGCCGGGATAATCGAGCCCGGCCGAGATCGAATGCGCCGGCAGCACCTGCCCGTCCGAATCCTGCAGCAGATACGACATCGATCCGTGCAGCACACCGGGCTTCCCCGCCGACAGCGTTGCGCTGTGCCGTCCGCTGACGATCCCCTCACCAGCCGCCTCGACGCCGATCAGTTCGACGACGTCGTCGGTGATGAAACCGCTGAACATGCCGATAGCATTGGATCCTCCGCCGACGCACGCGACGACTGCCGCGGGGAGCGTGCCGACCTGCTCCAGCATCTGCGCGCGGGCCTCGATTCCGATCACCGACTGGAAATCCCGCACCATGCGCGGGAAGGGATCGGGCCCCACCACGGAACCGATGATGTAATGGGTGGTCGGCACGTTGGTGACCCAGTCACGCAGCGCTTCGTTGGTCGCGTCCTTGAGCGTGCGCGTCCCCGATGAAACCGGAATCACCTTCGCGCCCAGCAGCTCCATGCGATAGACGTTGAGCGCCTGCCGCGCGACGTCCTCCTCGCCCATGTACACCACGCACTCGAGACCGAAGCGTGCGCACACCGTCGCGGTGGCGACGCCGTGCTGACCGGCGCCGGTCTCGGCGATGATCCGCTTCTTCCCCATTCGTCGCGCGAGCAGGGCCTGGCCGATCGCATTGTTGATCTTGTGCGCGCCGGTGTGATTGAGGTCTTCACGCTTGAGAAGCACCCGTGCGCCGATCGCGTCGCTCAATCCCGGCGCTTCGGTCAACCGTGATGGGCGTCCCACGAAATCGCGCAGCAGGGCGTCATACTCGTCCCAGAACGACTGATCCGCCCGCACGCGGTCGTACAGCGTGATGAGATCGTCGAGCGCTGCGACCAGCGTCTCGGGAACGTAGCGTCCGCCGTACGGTCCGAACCGTCCGGCGACCGCGCTTTCAGGTGGCAGCGTGCGCTGCAAAGACACTCTCCAGGAAACGCGTCAAACGCGCGCGGTCCTTGATGCCCGGGGAAATTTCGACTCCGGAACTTACATCGACCATGTCGGGCCGAACGACCCGGATCACCTCGCCAACGGTCTCGGGGACCAGTCCGCCGGCGAGCACAAAACGCGTGTTCGAAGCGGCAACCCGCGCGGCGCGCGCCAGTTCAAGCGGAAGCACGACGCCCCGTCCGCCCGCGCCGCCCGGAACCCGCGCCTCGATGAGCACGGCATCCGCTTCCTCGGCGTTCGCGCCCAGCAGAGTGGGGAGATCACTGGCATCGTCTATCGGCACGACACGCCAGACCTCGAGACCGGCGTCGCGAAGCGCCGTCGCGATGCCGCGCGGATGATCGCCATGAAGCTGGATCCCGGCGAGTCCGGCCCGGTCCACTACTTCGAGCATCGTCGCGAGAGGTGCCGGTCCAAAGACTCCGAGCACGGGCACGCCGGCAGCCGCGTTCACGATCGATCGGGCCCGCCCGGCGTCGAGCTGCCGGGGGCCGCCGGCGAAAATGACGCCGAGGCGCGACGCCCCGTGCGTCGCGGCAAAGGCGGCGTCTTCAGGACGGGTGAGGCCGCAGATCTTGACCTCAACGGCCACGGCGTCGGACCCCGCTGAATTCGCGCGCCATGCGCTCGGGATCCCCGGCGCGCGCCAGCGCCGTTCCGACGAGCACGGCGTCCGCGCCGGCCGCGGCCGCGCCTTCAACATCCGCCAACGACGCCATGCCGCTCTCCGCGACGGCGACACACGTCGAGGGAACCCGCGCAACGAGCCGCCACGCTGCCGCGGTATCGATGGTGAAATCATCGAGATTGCGCGCGTTGATACCGATCACCGTCGCCCCGGCGTCAAGCGCTCGCGTGAGCTCATCGTCGTCGTGCACTTCGACCAGCGCCGCAAGCCCGATCTGTCCGGCCCGGGACAGCAGCGCCGCCAGGCTCCGCTGCTCGAGCGCGCGAACGATCAGCAGCGCCGCCGCGGCTCCTCGCGCCCGGGCCTCGAGCAGCTGGACTTCGTCCAGGATGAAATCCTTGCGCAGCACCGGCTTCTCGATTGCGGCGGCGACCGCCGCGAGGTCGTCGATCGATCCGCCGAAGAAATGTTGGTCGGTAAGGACCGACACCGCGGCGGCCCCGCCACTGGAGTACTCGCGAGCCAGCCCCACGGGATCGAGCGCTTCGTTGATGTTACCCGCAGATGGCGACCGACGCTTGACCTCGGCGATCAGCGCGACATTCGCCCCGCGGAGCGCACCGGCGAAATCCGGCGCCGGCGGCAGCGACGCTACGCCGCGCTCGAAAATTTCGCGGCGCGCTGCGAGTCCGGGAATCAATGTGCGGGTGTGATCGAGGATCGTCTGGAGGCGCGACACTTGCGTTCGGGTTCCGTTCGGGTGATGTTACTTCGGTTTCTGTTCGCCAACCCGGAGCACACCGTGCCGCTCACGAGAAAGCAACACGAGATTCTCGACTACATCTCCGCAACCATCGATCGGAACGGGTTCGCACCCAGTTTCGAGGAGATTGCCGAGCACTTCGGCTATCAGTCGCTCGCCACGGTTCATGAGCACCTGACGAATCTGGAACGTAAGGGCTACATCCGGCGATCATATAACGAGAGTCGCTCGATCGAGGTCCTTCCCCGCCGCGGTACGACCGGCGCGACCGAGATCCCGCTTCTGGGCAGTGTCGCCGCCGGTTTCCCGATAGAGTCGATGATGAGTGGCGAGGTCGTCCCCGTGCCGGATTCGATGCTGCCGCGGCGGGGACCCAACTATGCGCTCAAGGTGCGCGGCGAGTCGATGATCGATGAGCAGATTCGTGACGGCGACATGGTCGTGGTCAATGGCCGCGAAACCGCCGACAACGGTGAGATGGTCATCGCCCTCGTCAACGGCGCGGAGGCAACGGTCAAGCGCTTTTATCGGGAGCCGGGGGGATGGATCCGCCTTCAGCCCGCCAACACGGCAATGCGGCCGATGCGTTTCCAGGAGCGCGACGTGCTGATTCAGGGCGTGGTGGTCGGGGTGATCCGGAAGTATTGACGGTCCGCCAACCGGAACTCACGCTCCGGATTTTCTGAGCTCCTCCAGCTTCGCGCGCGCCTTGCCGGTGTGCATCGATTCGAGCGCAAGCGCCACGCCACCTTCCAGCGAATCACTCAACCCGGCAACGTAGATCGCCGCCGCGGCGTTGAGTGCCACCGCCGCGCGCAGCGCCCCCGCAGCGTTGCCGGGCGAATCGAACAGCTGCAGGATCTTCGCGGCGTTTTCCGCAGGCTCGCCGCCTTCGAGTCCGTCGAGCGTGTTCGTGCCCAGCGGCCCCGGGTCGAACTGCCACTCATGCACACGACCGTCTCGCACTTCCCAGACTGCGGTACGACCGACCGGCGAGATCTCGTCCATCCCGATTTCGCCGTGAACCACGAGGGCGTGCCGGACACCGAGTCGAAGGAGCGCCTGCGCCACTGCCGGGGCCTTCGCGGGATCCGCAACACCCACGACCTGGCGCTGCACACCGGCTGGATTGGCGAGCGGTCCGGCGAGGTTCATCACGGTCGGGACCTTCAACTCGCGGCGGACCGGACCGACGTGACGCATCGCGGGGTGATATGTCGGGGCGAACAGGAAGACGATACCGGCGTCCGTGAGGATCCGCTCGGCGAGATCCGGCTCGACTTCGATGACGACGCCGAGCGCCTCGAGCACATCGGCGGAACCGGACCGCGACGTGTAGCTCCGATTGCCGTGCTTGGCGATGACGACACCGGCTCCCGCCGCGACGAAGGCTGCCGCGGTCGACACGTTGATTGTCGTCAATCCGCCGCCGGTGCCGCAGGTGTCAACCAGTGCTGCGGGATCTGCATGCGCGATCCGGCGCATCGAGTCGCGCAATGCGCGCACCGCGCCCGCAATTTCGCCGGCTCCCTCGCCCTTGGCGCGAAGTGCAAGCAGCAGTGCGCGAATGTCGCGGGCGTCCGCGGTCCCGCTGATGATCGTGGCGAAGGCGGCGCTCGCGAGTTCTTCGTCGAGATCGTGCCCGGACGTGCTGCGCGCGATGGCGTCGCTGAGCGCAGACGATCCGGACGATCCGTGGTTGGCGGCCATGACGGATGAACGGATCGACCGCGTCAAATGTCAATGAGCAGATCGAGAAGTGACGCGAAATCAACACTTTACGCCGGTTGCCGCCCGCCTCGACCCGGACTATTTTTCGCTGCTTCATGGAACGCGCCCTGCTGCTGTTTCTGGAGTACGACGGCACCGACTTCTGTGGGTGGCAGCGACAGGCGCAGGGACGCTCGGTGCAGATGGTGGTCGAGGGCGCATTGTCGGAGCTCGCCGGGGGTCCGCGAGCCGCGGTGGCCGCCGGTAGGACCGACGCCGGCGTCCATGCGCTCTCGCTTCCTGTCAGCACCACGATGCCCGAGCGCTGGTCCTGCCGCGAACTGCTGCGCGCCCTCAATGCGATCCTGCCGAAGGAGCTCGCCGTGCACGAAGTCCGAGCGGTCGCTCCCGGCACCAACGCCCGTCGCGCGGCGACCGAACGCCGCTACCGGTACCATATCGGGATCAACGCCGCCACCCGTTCCCCGTTCCGCTCGCGCACCGAGTGGTCTTTGCCGCGCGCCCTCGATGTCGACGCCATGCAACGCGGCGCCGATGCGATCGCGGGTGAACACGATTTTCGCGCGTTCGCCGCGGTCGGCGAACCGAAGCCGCATTACGATTGCACCGTTCGCGAAGCCCGCTGGGAGCGTGACGGTGACGCGCGCCTTCGCTTTGTCGTCGCCGCCGATCGCTTTCTCCACCACATGGTCCGCATGCTCGTCGGCACGATGGTCGACATCGGCCTCGGTCGGCGGGCGGATTCCGACATGACAACGCTTCTTCAACGCACCGACAACTCGGAAACGAGTCCGCCCGCTCCCGCGGCGGGGCTCGCGTTCGTCGCCGCGCGATATCCCGAGCACTGTTTTCTCGAGGAGCGCGCGGCATGGTGATTCGTCGCATCGCCTTCGTTCTCGTCGCGACGTCGCTCCTCGCCTGCGGACGCCGGGATTACGCCAGCGCGCAGCAGCAGGTGCAGCCGCCGCCGCCCCGCACGGCCGCGTCACGCGCGATCGACGCGCAGCGGCGCACGGCCATCGTGGATGCCAGCGCGAAGGTTGCGCCGGCCGTGGTCTCGATCCACGTGGTGCTTCCCGCCCCCAGGCCATCCGCGTTCGACGAATTCTTCGGCAACTCTCCGGAGGCACCGCAGGGATTCGGGACCGGATTCATCCTGCGCTCCGACGGCATCATTGTCACCAACAATCATGTCGTGGAGAACGCGTCGCAGATCACGGTGACCCTCGCGGACGGCACCGATGCGGATGGCCGCGTGCTCGGCCTCGATCCGGTCACCGACATCGCCGTGATCAAGATCAACAAGACCGGGCTGCCGGTGGTCACCGTTGGCCGCTCGAGCGACCTGATGATCGGCGAGTGGGCGATCGCACTGGGAAATCCCTACGCCTATCTCCTCGGCAACTCCGAACCGACCGTCACGGCTGGCGTCATCAGCGCCACGCGGCGCAACATCATGTCGGGCGGCAACCTGGCCGGTGTGTACGTCGACATGATCCAGACGGACGCCGCCATCAATCCCGGCAACTCGGGCGGACCGCTCGTCAATGCGCTTGGTGAAGTGATCGGCGTCAACTCATCGATCTTTTCCAACACCGGCGAGTCGGTCGGGCTCGGTTTCTCGATTCCGATCGAGCGCGCGATGCGCGTTGCCAACGAGATCATTGCCAACGGAAGCGTCCGCCGGGCGTGGCCCGGACTCGACATTGCCGCGACCCGCGATCTCACCGATCATCGCATTGCCGGGGTCACCGTGCAGGCCGTTGCGCCCGGTGGACCGGCGGAACGCGCCGGCATCCATCCGGGAGACGTCATCACGCGGGCCAACGGGCGGCCGCTGCGGACGTATCTCGACTGGGAAGCCGTGACACTCGATCTCAAGGTCGGTGAGGCAATCGACGCGATGGTCCGCACCGGCGGCACCGAACATGAGCGACGCATCGTCACGGGCGACCTGCCGACGCTGAGCGCCACGAAGGTCACGGTGCTCTCCGGACTCGATCTCGTCACCGTCACGCCTGCGGTGCGCGCTGAGCGGGGAATCCGCAGTCAGGCCGGCGCGCTGGTCTACCAGATTCGACCCGACATCGCGCAGCAGACGGGGATCCAGCGGTACGACGTGATCTTCGGGATCGACCAGCGTGAACTGCGTTCTGCCGACGATGTGGCACAGGCGCTCAAGACCGTCCGATCCGGCCAGGCGTTCCGGCTCTGGATCGAGCGAGGCGGTCAGGGATTCCCCATCGTGCTGCGAATGAACTAGTGACCGGGGCGTGGCAGTCTCCGCTCTCGACACGCTATGCATCGAAGGCGATGCAGCGGCTGTGGGGAGAACCGCATCGCATCGCTCAGTGGCGCAGGATCTGGCTCGCGCTCGCGGAATCCGAGCGTGAGCTCGGCCTTGCGATTCCTGCGACCGCCGTCGCAGCGATGCAGGCGCACCTGGATGACGCCGACCTCGCCGTCGCCGCCGATTTCGAGAAGCGATACCGGCACGACGTCATGGCCCACGTGCACGCCTTCGGCGCGCAGGCGCCGGAAGCGCGCGCGTACATCCACCTCGGGGCGACCAGCGCGTTCGTCACGGACAATGCCGATCTCCTGGTGATGCGCGACGGCCTTCGTTTGCTGCTCACCCGGCTGCTGACGGCGATGAGCGCGCTGCGCACGTTCGCCGAACGTCACGCTCACCTTCCCTGCCTCGCCTACACGCATTTCCAGCCGGCACAGCTCACCACGGTCGGCAAGCGCGCCACGCTCTGGCTGCAGGACTTCGCAATCGACCTCGAGGCGCTTCTCCATCGTCTCGACGGGCTGCGCCTTCAGGGATGCAAGGGAACCACCGGAACGCAGGCGTCCTTTCTCGAGCTCTTTGATGGCGACCACGAGCGTGTGCGGGCACTCGAGAACCGCATCGCCGCCCGGCTCGGCGTACCGGAAGTGTTTCCCGTCACCGGTCAGACATATCCGCGCAAGGCCGACGCGCAGATGCTCGACCTGTTGAGCGGCATTGCCCAGTCCGCGGCGAAGTTTGCGCACGACCTCAGGCTGCTGCAGCACGAAGGCGAGCTGCTCGAGCCCTTCGAATCCGAGCAGATCGGGTCGAGCGCGATGGCGTACAAGCGCAATCCGATGCGGGCCGAGCGAATCAACGCGATTGCTCGTCACGTGATGGCGCTGCAGGCGGACGGCGCAAACACGGCGGCGTCTCAGTGGCTCGAACGCACGCTCGATGATTCCGCGAATCGACGGCTCTCACTTCCGGAAGCGTTCCTCGGGGTCGACGCAATCCTGCTGCTCGTCGCGAACATCGCGAAGGGACTCGAGGTGCGCGAGGACGTGATCGCGCGCCAGGTCGGCGAACAGATGCCGTTCATGGCGACGGAGCGCTGGCTGATGCTGGCCGTCCAGGCGGGCGGCGACCGGCAGACCCTGCATGAGGTGATCCGGCGGCATTCGATGGCCGTCGCCGAGCGCGTGTCGCGCGGCGAGGCCAACGACCTCATCGCGCGCCTCGGCGCCGATCCGGCATTCGCCGCACTGCAGCCAGCGCGCCTCGCCGCCGAGCTCGAACCGCAGCGGTACGTCGGACGCGCGCCGGAACAGGTGTCGGAATTCATCGCCGAGTACCTCGATCCGCTCATGGAGCGCGGTCGAGCCGCGGTCGTCCCGATCGCGGATGCTGAAGTGGTGGAGCTCACCGTTTGACGGCGCCGCTCGTCGAGAGCGCCCTGCCGCTCAAGCTCTGGCGTCGCGGCAAGGTTCGCGAGGTGTACGACGCCGGACCAGGACGGTTGCTCATCGTGGCGAGCGATCGCGTCAGTGCGTTCGACGTCGTGATGGCGGAGCCGGTCCCCGACAAGGGGCGTGTGCTGACACAGCTGTCCGCGTTCTGGTTTCGCGCATTCGCCGGCCGGATATCGTCGCACTTTCTCACCGCCGATGTCGACCAGGTCATCGCCGAGCTGCCGCAACTTGCGGAGCACCGCGATCAGATCGCCGGACGCGCGATGCTGGTCCGGCGCACCGATCCGGTGCCGTTCGAATGTGTCGTCCGCGGATACATCGCCGGCTCGGCATGGAAGGAATACCGGCAATCGGGCACCCTTGCGGGTGAAGCGCTCGCGCCGGGCCTCGTCGAATCGAGCCGCCTCGACCCGCCGATTTTCTCGCCGGCCACCAAGGCGGAGAGCGGGCACGACGAAAACGTGACGTTCGCGGCGATGGCGCAGGGTATCGGTGCCGCACTCGCGGACACGCTGCGTGCCAAGTCACTCGAGATCTACAGCGCGGGGCGCGATATCGCGGCGGCGCGGGGCATCATCATCGCGGACACCAAGTTCGAGTTCGGCATCGACCAGCGCGGCAATCAGCTGCTGATCGACGAGGTCCTCACGCCGGATTCGTCGCGGTTCTGGCCTCTCGACGATTACCAGCCCGGTGTGACGCAGCAGAGCTTCGACAAGCAACCGCTACGCGATTGGCTCGACGGCGAGCGCCGGGCGGGACGCTGGGATGGCAACGCTCCGGGTCCCCAACTTCCCGCCGAGGTGGTCGCGGCGACGAGTGCGCGATACCGTGAGGCGTACCTTCGCCTGACCGGGCATTCGCTCGAGGAGAGTCGCTGATGCGTGTGGCACGTGAAGGATGGCCGTTCATCGCCCTTGCCTGGGCGATTGAGGCGGTGTTTATCGCCGTCGGGCTGTGGCCGGTGGCGATTGTGTGGCTCCTCGTGGCCGGCTGGGTCGTGGCGTTCTTCCGCGACCCCCCCCGCGAGGGACCGCGGGGAGACAACCTCATCATTTCGCCGGCGGACGGGCGGGTGGTGAGCATTATCGACATTGATGAACCGAAACTGATTCACGGTCCGGCGAAACGCGTCTCGATATTCATGAACGTGTTCAACGTCCACGTCAATCGTTATCCGGTGACCGGCAGGCTGTCCTACCGTCATTACCAGAAGGGCGTCTTCGGACACGCCGGTCGCGAAAAGGCCGCTCTCGAGAACGAACACAGCGACATCGGTGTTACCACGTCGCACGGTCCGGTGCTGACGCGGCAGATCGCCGGGAGCATCGCCCGCCGCATCGTGACCGATCACGACGCGGGCGTGGACGTCCGGCAGGGAGAACGGCTCGGCCTGATCCGGTTCGGTTCGCGGGTTGATCTCTTCGTGCCGGTTTCGGCCCGAATTCTCGTCAAGGAAGGAGACCTGACGCAGTCCGGCGTCACGGTGATCGCTGAATGGACATGAAATCGGGAACTCCACAACGTACCGGCATGCGGCGCGTCGTCGTCGTGATGCCGAGCGCGTTCACGCTCGGAAACCTGTTCTTCGGATTCTGGGCGATCGTGTCGGCCTACAACGGCGGATACCTCTGGGCCGGCTGGTACATCATCTTCGCCGGTGTGCTGGATGGGCTCGACGGCCGCGTCGCGCGCGCGTCCAACACCGGCTCGCGATTCGGTGCGGAGCTCGATTCGCTCGTTGACGTCATCTCGTTCGGGGTGGCACCGGCGCTACTCATCTATTTCGAGGAGCTGTCCACCGCGGGTAGGTACGCGTGGGTGCTCTGCTTCCTCTATGTGGTCGCCGCGGCGATCCGGTTGGCGCGTTACAACGTGAGTGCCGCGCACGGCGGGCGCCCGTCTCCGTGGTTTACCGGGCTTCCGTCGCCGGCTGCCGGTTCGATGCTCGCGCTGTTCTACGCCTTCCAGCAGACCACGTGGTACCGGACGCTGTTCGCCCAGTACAACACGCAGCACCAGGCGACCGTGCTGCTGATGGTGCTGATGGCGTTCCTGATGGTGAGCAACGTCAAGTATCCGCGCTTCCCCGCCGCCGGGTTCCGCACTCCCGGACTTCTCGGCGGCACGGCGTTCTACCTGATGATGCTCGTCGGTGGTCTCACCTTCCCCGAGTACTTCCTCTTCACGCTCGGCGCCGTGTACGTGATCTTCGGCATCGTGCGCGCACTCGCGAACAACCTGTCCGATCGTGGCGATGATCCGCGCGACCACGACCAACAGCCTCCGATGTCTCTCGTCCCCGGCAACCGCCGCCGCCATCGTGGCGCCGGCGGGGGCGGCGGTGCAACTCCATGGAAGCAGAATCCATGAACTATCGCGTTCACGTTCGCGTGATTCCCCGCAGCGGATTGCTCGACCCGCAGGGCCAGGCAGTCGAGCACGCGCTCGGCGTACTCGGCTTTGCCGGCGTCAGCAACGTCCGGGTCGGCAAGGCGATCGAACTGGGCGTTGACGCGCCGGATCCGGAAACCGCCGAACGCGAGGCGCGCGCCATGTGCGAGCGGCTCCTCGCCAATCCGGTGACCGAGGACTTCATCATCGAGGCCGAGCGCGCATGACTCGCGTCGCCGTGGTGCGCTTCCCGGGAAGCAACTGCGAAACGGAGTCGCTCGCCGCCGTCGCGCGGGCCGGTGGCGAAGGCGTGCTTCTCGATTACCGCGATCGCTCGCTCGGCGGGGCGGACGCCGTCATTCTTCCCGGCGGATTTGCCTACGGCGACTATCTCCGCTCCGGCGCCATCGCGCGCTTCGCGCCGGTCATGGACGCGGTTCGCGAACTCGCTGAACAAGGGGGCGCCGTTCTCGGCATCTGCAACGGATTCCAGGTCCTCTGCGAAGCGCACCTGCTTCCGGGCGCGCTGCAACGGAACGCGCAGCAGCGCTTTGCCGCGCGCCCCGTGGATGTGCGCATCGAGCGGAGCGACACCGTATGCACTGCGGACTACGCTGTTGGCGAGGTGATTCGCATCCCGATCGCGCACGGTGAAGGGCGATATGTGGCCGACGCGGAGACGCTTACGAAGCTGGAACGTGCAAACTGCGTGCTGCTGCGGTACGTGTCCGTTGACGGAAGCGACATTGCCGCGAACCCCAACGGGTCGATGAACGACATCGCGGGGATCTGCAACGCGGCCGGAAACGTCTGCGGTTTCATGCCGCATCCCGAGCGGCTGGCCGAAACCGTCCTGGGATCCGACGCGGGACAGCGGTTCTTTACATCGCTGATTCGCCGCGCCGCCGGGGTGCCCGCGTGACCGCAGTCGCCGAAGCGGAGGCGTTTCCGGGCGAGCCCGACGTCACCGATGCGCTGGTGCGCGAACACAAGCTCAACGACATCGAATACGCCGCGATTGTCGCACTGCTCGGTCGCACGCCGACACTCACCGAGCTCGGCATCTTTTCCGCGCTCTGGTCTGAACACTGTTCGTACAAGCACACCAAGCCGGTGCTGCGGAAGTTTCCGACCACCGGGCCGCAGGTCGTGCAGGGACCGGGGGAGAACGCTGGAGTGCTCCGGCTACCCGATGGATGGGCGGTCGCCTTCAAGATCGAATCGCACAATCATCCGAGCGCGGTGGAACCGTATCAGGGTGCGGCCACCGGCGTCGGTGGAATACTTCGCGACGTTTTCACGATGGGAGCGCGGCCGGTCGCGGTGCTCAATTCGCTGCGGCTCGGTCCGCTCGACGATGCGCGCAATCGCTATCTCTTCGCCGGCATCGTCAAAGGCGTCGGCGATTACGGCAACTGCGTCGGGGTCCCGACGCTCGCCGGCGAGGTCTGCTTCGCGCCATGCTATACTGGCAATCCGCTCGTCAACGCAATGGCCGTCGGCCTCCTGCGCGAAAGCGATCTCGCGACGGCTCGCGCGCATGGCGTCGGCAACGTGCTGCTGGCGGTCGGAGCCAGGACGGGCCGCGACGGAATTCACGGTGCGTCTTTCGCATCGGAGGATCTCTCGGCGGAAAGCGAGAAGCGCCGGCCGCAGGTACAGGTTGGCGACCCGTTCACCGAGAAGCTCCTGCTCGAGGCGTCGCTCGAACTGATCACTGGCGGCTACATCGTGGCGATCCAGGACATGGGTGCGGCGGGGCTCACCTCCAGTTCGGCTGAAATGGCGGCTCGCGGCGGCGTTGGTGTGGAAGTGGATACCAGCCGCGTGCCCACGCGAGAACGCGGCATGACGCCGTACGAGATCATGCTCAGCGAATCGCAGGAACGGATGCTCGTCGTCGCCGAACCGCATCGGGTCGACGAAATCGCCGCGGTGTGCCGCAAATGGGATCTCGACGCGACACCGATCGGCCGGGTAACCGACGACGGCATCTTCCGGGTAGTTCACGATGGCCGGGTGGTCGCGGCGATCCCTGGTGCCGAGCTCGTCGACGGATGCCCGATGTATTCCCCGCCCGCCGTTGAGTCTCCGGCGGCGGCACTCCGCCGTTCGCGGACACCCACGAGCAGCGGGCCTGGCATCGAGGCGTCGCTCGAGTTGCTGCTCGACGCTCCGACCATAGCGAGCAAGCGCTGGGTGTTCGAACAATACGACGGGACGGTGCGGGCGCATTCGGTGAAGCCGCCTGGCGGCGATGCCGGCATCCTGCACGTTGCCGACACCAATTTCGCCATCGCAATGACGGTCGACTGCAACGCGAGGCATGTACTGCTCGATCCGTACGAAGGCGGCAAGGGCGCCGTCGCCGAAGCTGCCCGCAACATTGCATGCACCGGTGCTCGACCGCTCGGAGTGACGGACTGCCTCAATTTCGGTAATCCGGAGAAGCCGGAAATCTTCTTCCAGTTCAGCGAAGCGTGCCGGGGCATTGCCGACGCCTGTCGCGCCTTCGACACGCCGGTCACAGGCGGCAACGTTTCCCTCTACAACCAGAATCCCGACGGCGCGATCGACCCGACACCGACGGTGGGAATGATCGGCCTGCTCGCCGAGGCATCACGCGCTATGCCGAGTCATTTTCATCATGCCGGCGATGCGATCCTGCTCATCGGAACCACGCGCGGGCACCTCGGCGGTTCGGCGTACTGGGCCGAGGTGCTTGATACCGTCGCCGGCGCACCGCCTCCAGTCGACCTGGTCGCCGAACGCAGCGTACAGGAGTTCCTGATCGGCGCGGCCGCACAGGGCCTCATTCGTTCGGCGCACGATCTCTCCGACGGCGGACTCGCGGTGGGCCTGGCCGAATGCTGCATGGGTGGACCGTGGGCAACGCAGACGTTCGGCGCGGAAGCCGACCTCTCGAAGCACGCCGACGAGGTGAGCGACGAGTGCTGGATGTTCGGTGAGGACGCCGGTCGCGTGCTCGTTTCGTGCGAGCCCGCGAACGTCAACAGCATCATGCATCTCGCCCACGGGCACGGCCTTCCCTGTCATTACCTTGGATTGGTGGGAGCGCCCGGCGGGGAGATGCGGATCAGGTTGAACGGCGGCGAGTGGAACTGGTCGGTGCCGAAGTTGCGTTCCATTTATCTCAACGCGATACCGCGTCGGATGGAGACGGAATGATCGACCTGCGCTGTTCCCGTACCGCTGTAATTCCCTCCGGGTCCCGGATTCCGGGCGGCGGTCAGTAGGATGTGCGGCATCATCGGCGTCTCCGGTATCAACGACGCGTCACGAGTGGCGTATCTCGGCCTTTATGCCCTGCAGCACCGGGGTCAGGAGAGCGCGGGAATCGTGGCGGTCGACAACGAGGGAACCGCGCGGATCCATCGCGCCATGGGCCTCGTCGCCGATGCGTTCAGCGCAGAAAAACTCGTGGCTCTTCCCGGCGATATCGCCGTTGGTCATACCCGGTATTCGACGGCGGGCAGCACGGTGCTCGCGAACGCCGGCCCGTATCTCGTCAACTACCACGCCGGACCGCTGGCGCTTGCCCACAACGGCAACCTCATCAACGCCGACGAGATTCGGGAGCAGCTGGTGAAGGAAGGCGCGCTCTTCGCCTCGACCAGCGATACCGAGGTGATGGTCCACCTGATTGCCCGCTCGAACTCGCCCACTCCCGAAGGACAGATTCGCGACGCACTGGAGCGGGTGGAGGGTGCCTACTCGCTGGTCGTGGGCGTCGGCCGCACGCTGTACGCGGTCGTCGATTCGCGCGGCTTCCGGCCGCTCTGGATCGGCCGGGTCGGCGGCGGAGTGGTCGTCGCCTCGGAGACCTGCGCGCTCGACCTGGTCGGCGCGACGAGCCGACGCGAGCTCCAGCCGGGCGAGTTCGTCCGCATCGATGACGGAGAAGTCGTGGATCTTCCCCGCCTCGCCCCGCGCCGTGTGTCGCGATGCATCTTCGAGCTGGTCTATTTCTCCCGTCCCGACTCGACGATCTTCGGCGAATCGGTCGACCATGTTCGCCGCGAACTCGGGCGGCAGCTCGCGCGTCACCATCCCGCGCCGGGAGCCGATGTTGTTTTCTCCGTTCCGGATTCGGCCAACGTCATGGCACTTGGCTACAGCGAGGTGTCCGGCGTCAAGCTCGAGCACGGATTGATCCGCAATCACTATGTCGGACGCACGTTCATCAATCCGACGCAGGAACTGCGCGTCGCGAAGGTGAAGATCAAGTTCAATCCGGTCCGCGAAGTGATCGAAGGGCGCAGTGTCGTCGTGATCGACGATTCGCTGGTGCGAGGCACGACCAGCAAGGGTCTCGTCAAGATGATCCGCGATGCCGGCGCGCGAGAAGTCCACCTGCGCCTGGCGTCGCCGCCGATCACCGGACCCTGCCTGTACGGGATCGACACCCCGACCCGCGACGAACTCATCGCCGCGACGCATTCGACGGCCGAGATCCGCGACTATCTCGGAGTTGATTCCCTCGAGTATCTCACGCTCGATGAAATGGTCGACGCCGCCAACCGCGAGAAGCCGTGGTGTCACGCCTGCTTCTCGGGCGACTATCCCACGCCGGTGCAGCTGACACTCGGCGCGTTGCGTCACGCCACTCCGCCAGTCGCCGCTTCCGCATGACCGCGCCACTCGTCGGAGTGGTGATGGGCAGCGATTCCGACTGGAGCGTGATGCAGCACGCCGCGCGACGCCTCGAGGAATTCTCCGTGCCGTACGAAAAGCGGGTCGTGTCGGCACATCGCACGCCCGACCTGCTCTTCCAGTATGCCGAAGAAGCGGCGGCGCGCGGCCTGCGATGCATCATCGCCGGCGCCGGCGGCTCCGCGCATCTTCCCGGGATGCTCGCGTCCAAGACGATCGTGCCGGTGCTCGGCGTACCGGTTCCCACGAAGGCGCTGCAGGGCCTCGATTCACTGCTCTCCATCGTGCAGATGCCCAACGGCATTCCCGTCGCGACGTTCGCGATCGGCGAGGCCGGTGCGCACAACGCCGCATTGTTCGCGGTGAGCATGCTGGCTCGCGACGATGAGGCACTGGCGCGGCGGCTCGCCGACTTCCGGAAGGCACTCGACGTGAAAGTGCGGGCGCTCGCGCTTCCCGATCCCGCGTGATTCCACCCGGCAGCACCCTCGGTGTCCTCGGCGGGGGCCAGCTCGGCCGGATGTTCACGGCCGACGCACGGCGGATGGGATACGAGGTCGTGGTGGTCGATCCCGACCTCGACGCTCCCGCCGCGCAGATCGCCAATCATCACATCGCACGACCATGGACCGATGTCGAGGCGCTCACCGAACTCGGCGAACGGTGTTCCGCCGTCACCACCGAATTCGAGAACGTTCCGGCCGACGTGTTGCGCGCCCTCGCGGCGCACGTTCCGGTGCGCCCTTCGGCCGACGCGGTTGCCGCGACCCAGGATCGCGCGGTGGAAAAGACCACCCTCAACGGCATGGATGTCGAAACCGCCGAGTGGGCGGCGATCAGCAGCGCGAGTCACCTCGATCCCGCGTGGAGCTCGATTGGCGGGGTCAAGGGCGTGCTCAAGACCGCGCGCATGGGCTACGACGGCAAGGGTCAGGCGGTCGTCGAATCGCGCGCCGCACTCGCGAAGGCATGGGATGGGCTCAAGGGGGTGCCGTGCATCCTCGAGCGGTGCGTGTCGCTTGACCGCGAGATCAGCGTGATGGTTGCGCGTGGCCCCGACGGATCGTGCGTGAGCTGGCCGGTCGCCGAAAACGTGCACCGCAACGGGATTCTCCACACCAGCGTGGTCCCGGCGTCGGTATCGGACGATGTCGGCGCGGAAGCGCAGCGAATCGCCCGGAAGATCGTCACGCGACTCGATTATGTCGGCGTGATGGGCGTGGAATGTTTCGTGACACAGGGTGGACGCCTGCTGGTCAACGAGTTGGCCCCCCGTCCGCACAACAGCGGACACTGGACACTCGATGCCTGCGCCACCAGTCAATTCGAGCAGCAGGTGCGTTGTCTCGCCGGACTTCCTCTCGGCGAGACCTCGCTGCTGTCGCCAGTGGCGATGATCAATGTTCTCGGCGATCTCTGGTCGAGCGACGGCACGCCGCCTCGGTGGGAGCAGGCGCTCGCGGTTCCCGGGGTGCGACTGCATCTCTACGGGAAGAAGGAGGCACGCAAGGGGCGGAAGATGGGGCACCTTACGGCAACGGCGGCCTCGCCGAAAGAGGCGCTGAGCCGGGCCGAAGAAGCGTGGAACGCCGTGCAAGTGGCGACCCCGTCAGGCTGACCGTACATTCTGCCGACGACGAGCTGTCCGCCCGTTGACGTCCGAGTCCCCAATACGCGGAGGCCGGAATGGGAGTTCGATCCTTGGCAGTGAGCGGCGCGCTCACCCTCCTTGGCTGCCATCACGCATCACAGCGAACCGCTGTCGCCGCCGCGCCGGTTTCGTGCGCCGGGATTCCCGCACCGGATCCCGGCACCCGCGCGAGGAACTACCGCGCGCCACTCTTTCCGCCTTCCGCGTCACTCTCATCGGTTGCCGCCCGCAATGGCGACGCGTACCCGATGAGTGCGCGAGTCCGCGTGGATTCCGCCGGACGCGTGGACAGCATCGAAGTCCTCAGCGGCGACCCGCGCGTCGCGCAGGGGTTCGTGAATTCGCTGCGCGGCGCACACCCGCGCCCTGCCACGGTCGATGGTTGCCCGGTCACCGCCTGGACGTACGTCGACGTACGCTGAAGCTCACGGACCTGCTTTTTCGTTGCGACTGCGATGGTCATGCGCTCTATTCAACGACTTCCCATCCTGTCTCCACGCCATCCGGTCCGATCAATCGTCCGGTTGAAATGGCTGCCGTAATTCGATCGCGAACCTCGGATTCCTCTCCGGCGGAACAGTCAAACCGGACCACCACGCCCAGGACTCCGTTCTCCGCCGGGGCAACCTCGGTCAGGTGCGGCCAGCGGCATGCCCCTTCGTGCTCCCAGTGACCGCAGAGCGCAACGGTGATGGCGCCGCCCACGGCGCGCTCGTCCCCGCCGGGCGCGAGACGAACGCGCGCGGTCAGCTGATGGGGGAATTCTCTCATCGGTCGTGTTGGTCAGCGTGAATATTTCGCACCGATCACCCATTCGTTCCAGAACCTGATCAGAAGGTCCCTGTGCCCAGCGGCCGCACGGTAGTCTTCGTACCCGCTTGCAATTCCTTCGTCCGCCCTGAAGAAGAAGATGTACGCGTCAAGCACTCCTGATGGAAGACACCTCCTGCGCGCCGATGCCCGCCTGCGTCAGCACGAACGCATAGTCACCCGCGATCTCGCGCAACCGGTCGTACCGTCCGCTCGCGCCGCCGTGTCCCGCCCCCATGTTGGTGAGCAGCAGCAGCGGCGCGTCGCTGGTGTTGAGCGTTCGCAGCTTCGCCACGTACTTCGCGGGCTCCCAGTACATCACCTGCGAATCATTCAGCGATGTCCGGACCAGCATCGCCGGGTACGGACCGGGTCGCAGGTTGAGATAGGGATCATACGCACGCATCCAGCGGAACTGCTCCTCCAGCGCGGGATTGCCCCATTCCTCGTACTCGCCCACCGTGAGCGGAAGCGTCGCGTCGGACATCGTGTTGATCACATCCACAAACGGCACCTGGCTCACGACCGCGCGCCAGAGATCGGGCCGCAGATTGGTGACAGCTCCCATCAACAACCCGCCGGCGCTCCCTCCTTCAATGATGACGCGATCCCGGGCCGCGACGTTCTGCGTGATCAGGTGTTCTGCCGCTGCGATGAAATCGGTGAAGGTGTTCATCTTGTTCGACATCCGGCCGGCGTCGTGCCAGGCCTTGCCGAGCTCCCCACCTCCCCGGATGTGCGCGATGGCCACCACCATTCCGCGCTCGAGGAGCGAAAGCCGATTGGACGAGAAAGTCACCGGATATGGATATCCGTATGAACCATACCCCTCGAGGAGACAGGCGGCTGTTCCGTTCGCAGGCGTGGCACGAAGGCGCACCATCGAAACCGGGATGGGGGTTCCGTCCGGTGCCCGGGCCTCGAGCCGCTCGGACACGAAGCGCGTCGCGTCGTACCCGCCGACCACTTCCTGCTGCTTGAGAAGGGTCCGCTCTCGTGTCGTGATGTTGTAGTCATACACCGAGGCCGGTGTCACAAGCGACTGATACCCGATCCGGATGGTGTCGGTGTCCCACTCCGGATTCACGTGCAGATATGCCTCTCGCACCGGCTCCGGAAACTCGATCGTGTGCGCTTCGCCTTCGTCGAAGGCGTGGACGGCGAGCTCTGGCACGCCGCCCCGGCGCTCGGTCGCGACCCACCAGTGCTCGAAGCAGTCGATCTCCTCCAGCATCACGTCGTCGCGGTGCGGCAGTATCTCCTCGAAGGTCTCGTGCCGCACATCACTCATCGGGGCGCGAACCAGGCGGAAGTTGCGGCCGGTGTCGTTGATCCGGATCAGGAACTCGCGGCCGTGATGCTCGACGTCGTACTCGATCTCCGCGACACGAGCGAGGAGGAGCTGCCATTCGCCGGAAGCGGCACGGGCCGGCAGGACACGGCATTCACTGGTGGTGTGACTGCTGCTCTGCAGGATCAACCACGCGCGGCTCCGGGTTCGTCCCACATGCACCGAGAACGCCTCGTCGTGTTCCTCGAACACGAGCGTGTCCTCGCTGCGGCCGAATTCGTGACGCCAGAGCTGATGTGATCGCTTGGTGACTTCGTCCTCGACGGTGTAATAGAGCTCGCGGCCGTCGATGGTCCACGCCACCGAAGTGACGCGCGGGCGGCTGAACGGCAGCAGTGCGTTGCTGCGCAGGTCCTTGACCACGAGGGTGTACTGTCGAAACCCGGTTTCGTCGGTGCTGTAGGCCAGGAAGCTGGCGTCGTCGCTCACCGCAAAATTCCCGAGTGCCATGAACGGCTTTCCCTCGGCAAGCGCATTCACGTCGAGGAGAATTTCCTCGGCCCCGTCTTCCATGGAGCCGCGGCGCCGGCAATGTGTCGCGTACTGCTTTCCCTCCTCCGTCCTGCTGTAGTACCAGTACCCGTCGCGACGCACCGGGACCGAGAGGTCGGTTTCCTTGATCCGGCCAAGCATTTCGCGGTACAGCAATTCCTGCAGCGGTTTGGTCGGCGCCATCACCGATTCCGCGTACCGGTTTTCCGCCTCCAGATAGGCGATCGTCTCGGCGTTGTCGCGGTCGCGCAGCCAGGCGAAGTCGTCGGTCTGCAGTTCGCCGTGCCGAAGCACGGAGACAGGATGGCGTGGAGCGGTCGGGGGGGTCGGCATCCGCGAAATCTATCGGAGCGCGAATCGAGCGAGAAAGCTAGAAAGCGAGAAAGCGAGAAAGCGAGAAAGCGAGAAAGCGTCCGCCGACCGCGGAGCACCCTTCTCGCCTTCTCGCTCTCTCGCTTTCCTCGATGGAGGCGCAGGGAATCGAACCCTGGTCCGAATCGCTATCCGAGACCGCTTCTACGTGCGTAGGCTCCGCTTCAGGCTTGACGTCGAGCTGGCGCGAAGCCGGCCCTCCCGACGCTGACCTCCGGTGGTGCTCGTGCCCAGTAGTGGAGGACTACTGAGGCCCTAGTCCGGTTTGTCGATCCCACGGCGTCGCTCCGGACAGGCTACGACGTGGGAGGAGCGTGAAGCGAGCTTAGCTCAGCTTACGCAGCCATCGCCAGATCAGAGTTGGCAATTGTGTTCATTCGAGTTGTTTAGCCAGGACCTCGAACCCTGGGCACGCGACGATGTCTTCAATCAATCCGTCGAAGCCGATCGCCCCCGTGAGGTGTAAACTACCGGCGGCGGCGGGAAGTTCCTAATGGCCGCGACGAAGCGGCCGGCTGGCGGCCAGGCGCCCGGATCTGCCCGTCACACTCCAACGCTCGCCCGGTCGAGATACTCCCCGAACACCCGCTCCGCTTCCGCCATTGTCTCGACTGCGAACAGTGCCTGGCGCAGCGCGGCCGCGTGGGGCAGCCCCTTCATGTACCATCCGAAGTGCTTGCGGAACTCGACCACCGTCTTCCTTGAATCGCCCTGCAGTTCGATCGCGAGTCTCGCGTGCTGCATCGCGATCGCGAATCGCTCGGCGGCGTCAGGCGGTGGCGGCGCGGCTTCGCCATTGAGCAGCGCGCGCGCGTCACGGAAGAGCCACGGATTCCCGAACGAGCCCCGGCCGATCATGATTCCCGCGCAACGGGTGTGATCCCGCATCCGGACGACATCACCGGCGGTTTCGATGTCGCCATTACCGATGACCGGAATCTCGAGCGCCTCGACCACCGCCGCGATCTCGTCCCAGCAGGCCTGCCCCGAGAACATCTGGGTGCGGGTACGTGCGTGCAGCGTGAAGGCCCTGGCACCCGCGTCCTGCATGCGGAGGGCGATACCTACTGCGTCGCGGGTGTCCTCGGACCATCCGCTTCGGGTCTTGACGGTGACCGGGAGGTGCGTCGCTGCCACGCACGCACGAATGATCCGTTCGACCTGATCCATGTCTCGAAGGCACCCCGACCCGCCGTTGCGCTGCACCACCTTCTTGACCGGACACCCGAAGTTGATGTCGATGAAATCCGGTGCATAGTGCTCGGTGACCAGCGCCGTGGCTTCGGCCATGGCGGCGACTTCCGCACCATAGATCTGGATGCCGAGCGGGCGCTCTATCTCGTCGAACTCACACCCCTCGAGGGTCTTCGAGATGCGACGGCGCAGCGCCTCCGAGTTGAGGAACTCGGTCAGCACCACATCCGCCCCCATCTGCCGGCAGATCCGACGGAACGGAGCCTCCGAAATTCCCGCCATCGGGGCGAGAAAGAGAGGGAGACTGGAGCTGGCCGCGTACGGAAAACGCATGCGGAGAATCTAGCCGGGCGAGTGCGAAGCTTTGAAGCGCTGGCCGCTACTCCCCGCCCCGATTACCGTTCCCCCGCGATGAAACTCCGCGACTTCTTTGACGAGAACAGCGTCGACCTCGACCTCGGCGTGAGCACCAGGCACGACGCGCTCCGAGCAATGGTCTCACTGCTCCGCGTCGACGCCGCCACCTCCGACACCGTGGTTCAGCTTCTCGATCGACGGGAACAACTCGGTTCGACCGGTGTCGGACGCGGGATCGCGATTCCCCATTGCCGCGCCGCGGTGGTCCCGCAGTTGCGGCTCGCATTCGGGCGGGTGCCCGCGGGCCTGTCGTACGATGCCATCGACGGACTGCCGGTGAAGTACCTCTTCCTGATCGTCGCACCGCCGGTGGAGGTGTCGAACCTTTACCTCCCGGTCCTCGGCCGGCTTGCCCAGGTCGCGAAGAGCGACGATTTCCCCGACCGCCTCGCGTCGCTCACGTCAACCGCGGACTTCTTCTCGCTCCTCGACGCCCGCGACAGCTGAAGCGAGAGCGACTTTATCGCTTTCTCACTTTCTCGCTTTCTCGCTTTCTCACTCCCACTCAATCGTCGCCGGCGGTTTGCTGCTCACGTCGTAAACGACGCGATTTACTCCACGCACTTCATTGCCGATGCGGTTGGAAATCGTGGCCAGCACATCGTGCGGAAAGGGGAACCAGTCTGCCGTCATGCCATCGCGTGACGTGACGGCGCGCAGGCCGATGACCTGGTCGTAACTCCTGAAATCGCCAACGACACCGACGGAACGGACAGGCAGCAGCACGGCAAACGCCTGCCAGATCTGGTCATAGAGGCCGGCGGCGTGGATCTCCTCGAGATAGATGGAGTCCGCGTGTCGGAGCAGCTCCAGCTGTTCGCGGGTGACCTCGCCGAGGATGCGGATGGCGAGGCCGGGGCCCGGAAACGGGTGGCGTCCCACCATCTCTTCGGGTAGGCCCAATTCCCGTCCAACCTGCCTGACCTCGTCCTTGAATAGTTCCCGCAACGGCTCGATCAGCTTGAACGGCAGTCGCTCGGGCAAGCCGCCGACGTTGTGGTGCGTCTTGATGGTCACCGACGGACCGCCTGAGGGCGAGAACGACTCGATCACATCGGGATAGAGCGTTCCCTGCACCAGGAATCCGACATTGTCGCCCACTTCCTTCGCCGCCGCCTCGAACACGTCGATGAACCGATGTCCGATCAGCTTCCGTTTCTTTTCCGGATCGGTCACGCCGGCGAGGTCATCGAGGAATTCCTTCGATGCGTCCACGGTTCGGAGATCGATTCCGAGGCTCCGGCGGAATGTGCGCTCGACCTGTTCGCGTTCACCGAGCCGCAGGAGACCGTGATCCACGAAGATGCATGTCAACCGATCGCCGACCGCGCGATGCACCAGCGCCGCCGCGACCGACGAATCCACACCGCCCGAAAGCCCGCAGATCACGCGAGCGTCGGGCCCGACGAGCTCGCGAATCCGCGCGATCTCGGATTCAACAAAATGTTCAGGCGTCCAGTCGGGTTTGCAGCCGCAGATCTCGAACAGGAAATTCCCGAGGATTTCCCCACCGCGCGGCGTGTGCGCGACCTCGGGATGGAACTGCACGGCGTGCAGCGGCAGCTCATTGTGCTCGATGGCCGCCACCGGTGAATTCTCGCTCGACGCGGTGACGTGCCAACCCGGCGGTGCCGCGTCGACGTGATCGCCGTGACTCATCCATACCGGCGTCGTCGCACCGGCAGCGAACCCCTTGAACAGCTTGCCGCCCTCGATGCGCACGTCGGCCCTGCCGTACTCGCGCCGGTCGGCCGCGACGACCTGCCCGCCGGAAAGGTGCGCGAGAACCTGCATGCCATAGCAGAGACCGAGCACCGGAATGCCTAGCATCAACAGTTCGGGCTGCGCGGTCGGCACCCCCTCACCGTACACCGAATTCGGTCCGCCCGAAAGAATCACACCTCTCGGCTTCCAGTCGCGAATCCATTTCGCGTCGCGCGACGGCGGATGAATCTCACAGTACACGCGCTGCTCGCGCACGCGGCGGGCGATGAGCTGCGTGAACTGCGACCCGAAATCAATGATCAGGATGCCATCTGGATGATTCACGCGTCCTCGGCGTCAAAGGGATCGACTACTTCACCGGCAAAAAGGTCTGCAAGGCGCTCTCGTGGACGGATCACCGCCCACCGCCCATCGTCGACCAGGATTTCCGCCGCGCGCGGCCGCGAGTTGTAGTTGGAGCTCATCGCGAACCCATAGGCGCCGGCGCCAAGCACCGCGAGAAGGTCGCCGGGCCGGACGGACGGCATGTCGCGCTCGAGCGCGATGAAGTCGCCCGTCTCGCACACCGGACCGACGACGTCCAGTGGCGCGCGTTCGCCGGAGGTCGGCACCACCGGAACGACCTCGTGCCACGCCTTGTAGAGCGACGGCCGGAGGAGGTCATTCATTCCCGAATCCACCACCGCGATGTCGCGTCCGCCGGAGTGCTTCCGGTACACCACCCGTGTCAGCATGACGCCGGCGCTGCCAACCAGGTATCGTCCGGGCGCAACCTGGACTGTGCATCCGGAACTCCGCATCATTTCGCGCAGCGGTTCGATCCAGTCGAACGGCTCCAGCGAGACTTCATCGTTGTAGCGAATGCCGAGTCCGCCGCCGAGATCGAGGGTATCGGGATCGTGACCCGCCGTGCGGGCGTTCTCGAGCAGGGTGAGGAGGCGCTCGAGTCCCGCTACGTACGGGGCCGCCTTGAGAATCTGCGAGCCAATGTGCATCGCGATCGCGGACAGCGAAAGCGTCGGAGTGTCGTCGATGATCGACAGCGCCGCGCCGAACTGATCGCGCGGCACGCCGAACTTGAGTCCACCCTTGCCGGTCGTGATATAGGGATGCGTCTCGGCGGTGACATCGGGATTGACACGAATCCCGACGCGAACCCCCTGCGAAAGCTGCTCGCTCAGCAGAGCGATGCGCTGAAGCTCTTCGATCGACTCGACATTGATGAGACCGATCTCGGCGG
>JADMIO010930462.1_pt1 | contig 41161 bp, 33 predicted proteins | sample 8958161 | NCBI WGS metagenome assembly JADMIO01 (sample SAMN16585339, study PRJNA669376) | soil metagenome | isolation source: Crop rotation soil | place: USA: Cullars Rotation, Alabama | collected 2011
CGCGAAGAGACGCGCCCGCGTGGCTGAATCGATTGGCCCGACTGGGATGCTAATTCTTTTCAGTGCTGAGCCACGAGTTTACACAAACGACGTGGACTATGAGTACCGCCAGGAAAACAATCTCTATTACCTAACGAGTCTCAAGCAGAAGGGCATCACCTTGGTGCTGACGCCGGGCAACGAGATGTTGCCGGCGATTCTCTTCATGCGTCGCCGTAATGCTTTTGCCGAGACATGGACCGGTCGCATGTACAGTGCGGAAGAGGCCAGCAAGATGTCAGGGATCAATGAAATCTGGGAGGCTGGCGAATTCGAACCATTCATGAGGGCCTTGCGCAATCGCCAACCTTACCGGCCAAAGCCGGAAAAGATTTTGTTCTCCAGCTCAACTCCACCGGCAAACGACGCGACGCTTGGATTCACCAAACTCTTCGACGCTGCCGGCAAGAATGAGGGAAACATGTTTTTGTTAGTGCCTGGCTACGGCGAAAGCATGGAGTACCGGCAGGAACAACGGTTCGCGTCGGATTGGGCGCGCTCTGCTTCCGGCTACAGCATCAGGAATGCATGGCCCATCTTTTCTGACATGCGTTTGCGTAAGTCACCCTACGAATTAGCGCTGTTGCAGCACGCAATCGACATCACGATTGAAGCGCACGAGCGTGCGTGGCTGGCCGCGGCTGATGCCAAATGGGAATACGAAGTGGATGCGCAAGTCGCGTACACGTTCAAACTGCGTAACGCAGATCATTGGGGATACCCATCGATTGTTGGTTGTGGTCCAAACACGACGACGTTGCACTATGAAGAATCGCAGGGGCCTGTAAAGCCGGGAGATTTGTTGCTGATGGATGTGGGTGCTGAGTATGAACACTATTCATCCGATGTCACACGAACGTTTCCGGTGAATGGCAAGTTTTCCTCTGCGCAAGCCGAAATTTATCAGATTGTTTACGACGCACAGGAAGCGGCCGCACGCGCATCGCGTCCCGGCAATACAATTTCAGACGTGCACCGGGCTGCGGCGGAAGTTATCAAAGATGGCTTGCTGAAGTTAGGTTTGATCACGGATCGCAATACGCAGCAGTACAGTGTCTGGTTCATGCACGGCACTTCTCACTACCTGGGGATGAACGTGCACGACATTGGGAATCAAGGTGCGATTCTGGAGCCGGGCATGGTGTACACCAACGAGCCCGGAATTTACATACGGCCGGACGCGCTCGATAACTTACCCAAGACGCCTGAAAACGCAAAGTTCATCGAAGCGGTGCGGCCGGCGTTTGAGAAGTACAAAGGTATTGGCGTACGCATCGAAGACGACATGGTGATTACGCCTGACGGCGTGAGGTGGATGACCGAAGCGCTGCCACGCAAGATGAGTGAAATCGAGGCGTTGATTGCGCGCGGCAGGAACGTGCGAAGCAGGTGACATATTCCCTCTCCCTTTGGGAGAGGGTTAGGGTGAGGGCCTAGCGCGAGACTCTAAACACAATTTATTAGAGCCCGCGGAGCGGGCGGCAGACTCGTTCATGAACCATCTGTTGCCTGCTTCGAGGGCTCTAATAAATCTTATAAGGGTTTCGTCCTCAGGCCCTCACCCTTACCCTCTCCCAGAGGGAGAGGGAACCTCACTTGCTTCGCAGGTTCCTCATTGCGTTGCGAATAAAGCCGTGCTTCGGAGGAGGGTCGGTGTCTGCGTTAGTGGCTTCCGCTGCTAGTGCGGTGAAAAACTGCGAGGCCATCATCTTCGCAGTGCCTTGGATCATTCGTTGGCCCACGCTCGCGATGGTACCGCCCACTTGAACGTCGCCGGTGTACTTGACCAACGTTCCGGCGTCGGCCGCTTCGAGATCAAGATCGCCTGAACCTTTCAGGAAACCGGGCGCACCCTTCCCCTCAACTATAAGCCGGTAGTGTTCGGGAGCGCGCATGTCCTCCAGCCGAACACTGCCATTGAAGACGCCCTTAATCGCGCCAACACCAACTCGAATGGTTGCGGAGTAAGAATTGTCGCCGGTTTGCTCGAGTGCCTCACAACCGGGAATGCAACGTTGCAAGACTTCGGGATCGATCAACTTAGCGTACACGCGTTCGCGGTCCGCGTTAATTTGATGAGAGCCTTCAATCTTCATGAGGAGCCGTTAGTTTCCCTTGGCCGCCGATTCCAGCGCCCGTCTTGTGTAGACCTTTGCCAGGTGCTTGCGGTAATCCGCCGAAGCATAGAGATCTGAATTTGCGTCCACACCATCGGCAGCGTGTTCTGCGGCTGCGGCGATTGTTTCCTGGTCCAGTGACTTTCGCTGCAAAGCGGACTCAACACCCGCTGCGCGATATGCTTTTGAACCAACACCAGTCAGGCCAACGCCTGCTGATTCGCAAGTGCCTCCAGCACCGAGCTTCAACGCGACGGCGACGCCAACTACTGCAAAACCTGAAGCAGGATGACGAACCTTTTCGTATGAATGTCCGAAAGGTGAATCTGGTTTCGGAATTCGTACCTCCCGCAGGATCTCATTCGGCTGAATCGCCGTTGTGAGAAGATCCACAAAGAAATCGTCGGCCGAAACAGTTCGCTCGCCAGTTGGCCCAACCAGCACCATCTGAGCATTCAACGCGATCACTGCGGCCGGCCAGTCACCGGCCGGGTCGCCATGCACAACGCTGCCGCCGATCGTGCCTTTATTTCTGACTTGCACGTCACCAATCGCGCCGGCACACAAAGACAGCAGCGGACAAATCTTTTGTGCAACGGCTGACGACTCCAGTTCATAGTGAGTCGTCATGGCGCCAATCGCGATTGTGTTGCCGTCTTCACGGATGTAGGACAGGTCCTTGATACGCCCGATGTCCACCAGCAACTCGGGTTGGGCCAGTCGCAACTTCATCGCCGGTATCAGGCTGTGGCCGCCCGCGAGGACCTTGGCGCCATCAGGATTACTGTTCAGGAGCGCAAGCGCGTCTTTAAGAGTCGTGGGCGCTTCGTAAGCAAATACCACTGGTATCATGGTTCTCTCCGTTTGCCAGCCATCAATAATTCGTTAGCCATTAATAATTCGCCAAACTGCTTCGGGTTTCACCGGCATATCGAGATGCTTAACGCCGAAAGGCGATAGGGCATCGACGATGGCGCCGACGATGGCCGGGGTCGCGCCTATCGTACCCGCCTCACCGACGCCTTTGACGCCGAGCGGATTCACTGGCGTCGGCGTTTCGGTGCGATCGAGTTCGAGCCAGGGAAGGTGACTTGCGCGGGGCAACGCATAGTCCATTAAACTGCCCGTGATCAGTTGCCCTTGCTCGTCGTAAACAACTTCCTCGAACAGCGCCTGACCAATTGATTGCACAATGCCGCCATGCACCTGGCCATCCACCAACATGGGATTAATTACTTTGCCGCAATCGTCGACGGCGACGTAACGTAAGAACTTAATCTCACCCGTTTCCCGATCGACTTCGACGACCACGATGTGCGTCCCAAATGGGAAGGTGAAATTCTTTGGCTCGAAGAAGTAGGTCGCGGAAAGTCCAGGTTCAGTATCGGGCGGAAGATCTTTGGCCACGTGAGCAGCGAGCGCTATTTCTTGAATAGTGATGGACGACTTGCCTTCGATGTCGGGTTCCGGCAACGCACCAGCGGGCGCTTCGCCCACCGGCACCACCGGGTCAGACGAGCCCGCTGCTGCGGCTGCCGCTTGGCGTGAGTATCGTCCGGCTTCAAAAGCGACACTCGAGGCTTCGGCTTTCAACATGTGCGCAGCGATCTTGTTCGCTTTTTCCTTGAGCTTCTGAATGGCGATCAGCACTGCGGTGCCGCCAACTGCCGTGGCGCGACTGCCGAACGTGCCGATGCCGTATTGCACAACTCCTGTGTCGCCGTGAATGACAGTTACGTCGTTCAGATCGACACCAAGCTCGTCAGCAGCGATCTGCGCAAATGAAGTTTCCTGACCCTGGCCGTGTGGTGATGCGCCGGTTAACACAGTGACTTTCCCGGTTGGTTCAATGCGGACCGTCGCGCTCTCCCAGCCCCCCGCAGGCATAGCCTGTGATGGACCAAGCGCGCAAATCTCGACGTAAGTAGAAATGCCGATGCCCAGCAATCGTCCTTCATTGCGAGCTTTCTTTTGTTCAGCGCGTAACCCGCCGTAGTCGATTATCTTCTGCGCTTTGTCGAGCGCGGCAGCGTAGTCGCCACTGTCGTAGTCGAGTCCAGTCGCCGTGTGAAATGGAAACTCATTCGCGGCAGGGAAGTTCTTCCGGCGAACATCGGCCGGATCCATTTGTAGTTCCGCGGCTACTATGTCCATCGCCCGTTCGACAACGTACGTCGCCTCCGGCCGCCCCGCGCCACGATAAGCATCGGTCGACATCTTGTTTGTGAAGCATCCCGTGACGTTGATTTGAATGGCCGGAATTTTGTAGGCGCCCGATAACATCAAACCGGTCAAGGTGGGAATCGCCGGTGTTAGCAGTTGGTGATAAGCACCCAGATCCGCGAACACGTTGTAACGCAAACCTGTAATCGTGCCATCGTTTTTGCAACCCACTTCGATGTAGCCAACCTGCCCACGACCATGAATCGTGCCTTGAATGTTCTCTCGCCGGCCTTCAATCCATTTCACGGGTTTGGCGAGTTGCATCGAAATCCAACCCAACAGGGCTTCTTCCGCGTACACATTCAGCTTCGAGCCGAAGCCACCGCCGACTTCGGGAGTGATCACGCGCAACTTGTTTTCAGGAATGCCGATCATTAACGCGAGTTGCGTGCGCAGGAGATGTGGGATTTGAGTCGACGACCATACCGTCAGCTCTTGTTCACCCGGAAAATAGCGAGCGAGTACGCCGCGACCTTCCATCGCAATCGGCGCAAGGCGCTGATGGACCATGCGTTGTTTTAAGACGCGGTCTGATCCGGAAAGCGCTGCACCGATATCGCCCTCGCCGGCCGTTAATTTGTAGGCGATGTTGTCGCCAAAGCTTTCATGAATTACCGTACCGCCCTTCGCCGCTTCCTCGACGTCAACAACAGCGGGCAAGTCTTCGTAGTCAACCATCACCAGGTCGACAGCATCGCGGGCTGCATATGCATCACGTGCAACTACCGCAGCCACCGGTTGACCGACGAAAAAGACTTTCTCCTGCGCCAGCACGCGGTAGTCAGGCACTTTCAAATCCGGCAAAGCACTCGCGCAGGGCACTGGCCCGATCTTGCTAACATCTTTGCCTGTGTAGACTGCGACCACGCCCGGCGCCTTCAAGGCTTCGCTCGTATCGATACCGTTGATTCGGGCGTGCGCATAAACCGAACGCACAAAGGCTACGTGCAACGTGTCAGGAAGACGAATATCGTCAACGTAGTGCGCCAGACCCTGAATCAGTCGCGGGTCTTCAGTTCGCTTAACTCGCTTGCCAACGTAAGTCATTGCTCCTCCCTTAACCGCGTGAGAAACCGCCGGCATAACTTACTTGCCGGTAGCCTTGGCGGCATACTCAACAGCTTCAACAATGTGCTGGTACCCGGTGCAGCGACAGAGATTTCCCTCCAGCCCATGCCGGATTTCGTCGCGTGATGGATTTGCATTGCGATCAATAATCTGCGTCGCCGCCATGATCATGCCGGGCGTGCAATAACCGCATTGGAGTCCGTGCTGCTCCCAAAAGCCCTGCTGCATGGGGTGCAGGTCACCATTTTTCGCCAAACCCTCAATCGTCGTGACCTGACTACCATCAGCCTGGACGGCCAACATCGTGCAGGACTTTACCGCCTGACCATCGACGACAACGGTGCAGGCGCCGCATAACGACGTCTCGCAGCCAACGTGCGTGCCGGTCAGGTTAAGGAAGTCGCGTAGAAAATGGACCAGCAGCAAGCGTGGTTCAACTTCATGTTCGTAAGAGACACCGTTGACACTGACGCTGATAGCTTTCTTCATAGCTACCTCACTTCGTGGATTGGTTTTAGGAAGACTAACTTTGCCGCAGAACAGTGAATCAAACAGTAGCCTTGTGAATCTGCCGCTTTAATCGGTGAAGGGTGCGCCGGGCGATTTTAAGTTGTGCGTGATCATGTGCCTGCAAAGCATCATCGCGTTTCTTCTTAATCTCGCGAATGCGCGCCTTGATTGCAGCCTTGTCCACCCCGACCACGTCGTGATGTTCATGTTGGATGCCCAGCGCTTTCGCGATCGCCATAATCAGGTGTTCCTTGTTCAGCTGGGTATAACCCTGCACGGCATCGTGTTCAATGCCCTTCGCAATTTCGCGAAGTTCAGCAACCGTCTTGTGCTTGAGTTGTTCGTAGGTGTAATCCATAGATTGCTCCTGATAGTTCGATCGATTACCCAAAGATCTGCTTGAGATGTTTTTTCAGGTGGTCAACGTAGTCGCGCATGAACCAGTCCAGCGTGACTGGCTCATCTTCGCGGATACTCTCCAGTGCGATCTGATGCAGGTTGTGTTTGTACCTCAACTTCAACCGAACGTCTTCGGGAATTCGCGACATCAGATGGTGCATGTGCTGGTTGTAAAGTTTCCACAACTGAACCAGGTCCGTCCAATCGTGACCTTGATAGTCCTGAACTTTCACCCAGCCTTCCTGTTCATAACCGGCAAAGACCAGATCATCGCTAAACTGGGCGCGAACAAAACGCTGATGATTATTCGACGCGGAGTCGATGAGATGGCCGATAATCTCGCGCGGCGACCACTTTCCCGCCGCTCGCGGCGTGGCGCTCGCTTCCGGGGACAGTTCGAGTAACCGTCGAGACGAAACCTCGATAGTCTCCTGGAAGTCGTTCAGGAAATCCTGCATGCTAAGCATTCCGTTTATGAAGCAATGCGAAAGATTAGTTGAGTTGTCGAATGCTGATTCGGCTGATAATAACCCATCCGCGCTGTCAAACTCCACGTTGATTCTCAGGCGAGCTGCTTGCGCATTTTGAAGGCCGGTAAATCACCCTCGGGCGTTGTTATCTGCATCGGTTCCACTTTCTGATAACCACGAGAAGTGTAGAGCGGTTCGCCCGGCAGCGTGGCGCACAGTTCGATGGTTTTGAAACCTTCAGTCCGTGCGGCGTCTTCGCACGCGGTCAGGATTCGGCTGCCAATTCCTTTTCGCGCCCAAGCTGGATCAACGTAAAAAGCACGAATGCGCGCCGCATCATGCTCAGGATCCAACAACGGATCCTGGTTCGATTTCAATTGATCGCCACCAAACAAAGTCTTCCGTTTACTCCATCCGCCGCTGCCAACCAGTTCATGTTCGACTTCGGCGACAAAATAGGTCGCGTCGTTGATCAATTGCGTGTCGACACCGAAAACGTACGTTAACCCGCTCGCTATTTGGGCCTGCGTATAGTATTGCCCGCTAAGACCGCGCACTGAGAGATCAATCAAGTTCCGGAGCGCCGGTAAGTCTGCGAGTGTCGCTAGCCTGATCGAAATATTCATAAAGGGCCCACTCGACCTGTGGTTTGTAAGACGGTATAAAGATAGGGCACCCGGACAAACGGAACAACATTCAGAACAAAGGGCAGGGAAACGAATGGTGAAAGACAGTAGCGCAAAAGATCCGAATCATGAACAACTGGAACAGCGGGTCGTGCGACTCGCCTTCGATGGCGACGTACTGCGATATCGTGAGTTCCTCGCAAAGCTGAAAGCAGGACTACCCGCGGGCACGGGCGTCGCCTTGCGAGGCAGCGTAGTCACGAACAAACGGTGGAAAGACGGAAGGCCTTTCGACGCGGATGGCCGCGGCACAAGCGATCTTGACGTGACACTGATCGGGAACAAAGTGATGGAGTTCTGGAACGAGGAAGGGTTTTACATTCCAGCACTGCATACCAAACCGTTGTGCAATGAGGATCCGAACATTGCTCCGGCCCTGAATCCACTGCGAGAAGAACTTGCCCGACTTTGTGAGCGGCCGGTGAACTTTCAAGCTACGGCAAACGTCGTGCTGTATGCGCGCGATGTCTTATTCGACGAGCCTTATAACATTGTGATCGAGCCCCAGGAACCGTCGTGATTGTTAAGCTCCTCAGCTACAACATTCGTTTCGGCGGTCGCAAGCGCGAAGGTTTTTTGGCGGAAGTAATTCGGGCTGTCGATCCCGACCTGGTTGTTTTTCAGGAAGCGATCGATCCGCAAGTAATTGCGGAGTTGTCGAATGCGACAGGATTACCTCATTGGGCCGCGCGCCGCGAGCATTCGATCGGCTTCTTGAGCCGGCTCCCGATCAATCACCACGAGTGGCATTACCCCGCGGGAGCCAAACATTCCTTTCTCGAAATTGCGGTTGATGGTTCGGAGGCCCGTATCTTCGGACTACATCTTAGCTCGATGTTTTCTAAATGGGGTGAGCGCAGACGCGTCCACGAAATTACGTCTCTTTTGAAAGGCATCGAACGATACCAGCATGGCTTTCATGTTTTAGTCGGAGACTTCAATACGCTCGCCGTAGGTGAAGTGCTCGACGTGCGCAAGATGCCGGCGTGGATTCGAGCACTTGTCTGGCTCAGCGGGCGGGACATTCAACGCGAAACCATTAAGCTCCTGACGGAATCTGGTTACGTCGATGGCTACCGGTTCCTGCACCCGCAAGAGAAGGGCTATACCTTCCCGGTCTGGGATCCACATTTGCGGTTGGATTACTTGTTTGTCGCAGCCGGTTACGCCGACCGCATAAAACAGTGTCAGGTCATTCGAGACTTGCCTTCAGCGCGCAAAGCCTCGGATCACTATCCACTTCTGGTTGAACTGGAATTGTAATTATCCAGCACACTGACTTCCTTAAAAACTCGGTTGTGAGGTTGCTACTCCACGATAAAAAGCGCCCGCTGGGAGGTGCTGGCCTTCGTCGTTTGATCTGTCACCGTAACCACCAGAGTGTATTCTCCAGGTTGCAGTCCATCGAGCGGAATCTCGCCGCCAAAAGGAAAGTTGCGGAGGTCTTTGCTTTCAATCTCAATCGGTCGCAAGGCCGGCTTCAGCATTGGTTGAGTGCCACGAAAGATTTTTACATCCACATCTAGATCGGGCTCATTGTCGCTTGCCGCCACGGGCTTAGCGTTGTAAACGTACGTAAGAAAGCGCAGGTTGGCGTTGCGCGCAAAGCGTTGGGCCACGCCCTTGCGCGGGGCGGTTGTTTCCGTAGTCGTCTCTTCGTCTTCGGCCTCGAGCTGTTCATTCAATAATAAGCTGCTGAGCGCTAGTTTTCCGTTTGCGGTGTCAGGAATATCCACCGCCTGGCCGGTGCTCCCGATGAGACCGCTCTTCGCGTCGCGCACGCCCAGCCGCACCCGATAACTGCCGGGCGGCAAGGTGAAGTCATAGTTGTAATACAGCAGTTTGCGATTTGGATCGATAACGTTTGAATCCGAACTTACGGCTATGGTTTTATTGAAGGTTGCCACTTGTTTGCCCGCCTGGTCCATAACAACACCGGCGAGATCCAGTGCCGCTTGAGACCTGCCGTTTGAGGTTTCAAAGGACAGGGATGATGTGGGTACTTGAAGCGAGGTCGTTAAGGTAGAATTCGCGCCGGCATTGCGATGCACCAGAACCAGCGCCGCCGGGATGGCATTCTGCGGTGCGTCGCTATTCAGAGCGGCCATTAACGCATTTGGAACGGGCCCAGCCGGAGCGGTAGCCGGTGCGGCGCTACTTGCGGCGAGCGCGCCCGCAACGGAGTCTGCCAGATAACGCCGCGTTTTCACCTTCAGGTCGGGACGCCCGGCGATCGTCAAATCAATTCGTTTAATGTTTTTGCCGTTCGCCACATCCTGAAGCGGACGCCAGGCGAGCAGATAGTATTTAGAGGTATCTTCGAGTGCCCGTCGGACACCAACATTCAAGTCGTTGTTATTTATTAGCGCGGTGCCACCAGTGTCAGCTGCCAGCGTGTACATCACATCCTCCTCACTTGCGTCGGCGCCATAAGTCACATTCACGAGTCGAGGATCGAAGCCCCTACCGTCGCTCGCATCAAGGGTTCCGGTAACGAGACCGCGAGTGTTGAGCGGATAAATGACGACACCCGCCCTGGCTGCTTGTTGCGTGGCATCACGCAGCCGTTGGTACGTCATTGAGCGTTCGTTCTCCAGCACGAAGCCATCAGAAAGAAAGAAGAGGAGTTTCCGTCCAGGAACGCTCGACAGCTCCCGCACAAAGCTTTCAAGGTTTGACAGTGTTGCCGCTGCAATGGCTGTTGACTTATCAAGAATTGTCTCAGCGCGACTCTTTACCTGCTCGGCGACCGTCGTCCTGGCTTCTGAAACAATGTCGGTACTCCCTGATGGGCGCGCGGAGTTGTACTTCAATTCCCACTCAACATAGTAATCCGTGACCTGACGATCGCCCCGCTCGATTGCCATCGCCGCATATTCACTCATGGGTGGTCTCTCGGATGTCTGCTTAATGCCCGTGCGCAGTGCGATACGGGCAACAGTTGCTTTTAATGCTTCTTTATCGGTCGTCAAAGTTTGGACGCCTAGCTGGCCACTGGCTGCCGTAACCAGCGCCCTATCATTAGCCGTAATCTCCTTGTCAATAGTATTGACGAGAGTCTTGCGTGTTCTGATCAGGCTTTCGGCATCAAGATGGAAGTCGTCAACAAAAATGAAAATGCTGCGGCCGGCGGGTGGTGTAATTGTCACCGGAGGTTTCTCGCCCATGGCGGTGGCCGGCTGACTGCGCCGCGCCGCCTCTAGTTGCGCCTTCTCTTCAGCGCTACCGGTAGTTACCAATTCAAAGAACGAAATCGTTACTGGTTGCCCGTTGACTTTCAACTGAAACTGTTCCGGTTTCAGACCTTCAACAAATTTTCCTTGCTTATCAAATACACCAACGTCTGTTTGTATGAGCGTGGTGGCAACCCGTATCACGTCGTCATCCTGTGCCGGTTTTGGTTGCTGGACTTTGTCCTGCGCATAACCGGTGATCGTCAACAGGAAAGAGATGAGTGCCAGGCGAAATACTTGAGCGGTCGTTTGATTTGAGTTCATAAAAGTTTTGTGTTGACCAACTAGGGCTTCGGACGTTTGTCGTTTGGAACCTTGGATTCGTCGGCAGTGAAGCCTTTCGTTTCTGCGTAGTACCGCTGGTACGCGGAGAAGTCCTGCTTCCATTCAAGGTTAAGTCCATTGAACGCCACGGGATCTTTGCGTGTATCGACGTAACGGAATCGCCTTACCCACATCCCATCTGCCAATCGCATGTCATCGAAAATGATGGCTGGTGGAGTAGCAGGTAACGGGCCCTGGAAGGTACGGGCATCGTCGACCAGCCACGCGTCGATGTGGGTAACGATCTTGTCGTCCACATCGATCCAAACAGCACCCACGAGTTTTGCAAACGGCATTTTTTCTTTAGCGGGCGCTACGAAATTGTCTCGGGGCCGAAACTGTAACACGATCGAATCGCGGTCATTTTTGCGTTCTCGTCGAGGGTTGAAAAAAGAAGCGAAACAAAGAAAGTCGGAAATTCCAAGCGAGGTTTCTACGCCGCCTGGACTGTTAAGCACAGTCCAGATACCGAACACCGGGCAACCAGTTTTGTTTTCGTCGGACTGCATCTGGTTGTTAAAAATCGCCTCTTCTAATTCAGCGGCTTTGAGTTCTTCACTGAACCGTTTCGCTTCTTTGGCTGCCCGTTTCGCCGAGAGCGGCAGTCCGTTTTCTTTGACAAGTCTTTGCGCAACATACGTCAATCCCGGGGCCGGGTAGACCTCGTGATCTTGTTCCGTCTCCTTCAAGAGACGGGAGCGCTTGTAATTTCGCACGATTGTCTTGCTCTTCCAGGAATAATCAAACACGCGCTGGCTCATCGTCCGCCCATTGAGTTGAGCGGAGCGCACTAACTTCGCTATATCAGTTTTCGTGCCGGCGGATTGCGCCTGAACTTGGGCGCATGCCAAAAGAATCAATCCAAGGAAAAGTTTACCGCGCTTGTAGTTCACGACCGTGCCGCCTGGATTGAGAGACTACGAACTGTCGAAACCGAAAGGCGGTGCTGGGGAGAGGCCCGCATTTCAGTTTACGAGTAATGGTCCTTTGAAATCTTACGCGACAAAGCTGCGGCTAACAAGATTTGCGATTACTCGTAACTGAGAGCGTCCACGGCATCCTGACGCGCGGCGCGCAAGGCGGGATATAAGGCCCCAATGGTGCCGCCAAGTAAGCCAACCAGCAGCGCCACGAGGATCCAGCGCGGTTCAATTTCAACCACGAGCGTTGTGGTCCGCATCACACCCAGCCGGAGCGCGAGAGTGAGCACCAGCCCAACAATCACGCCGAGCAAGCTTACGAGAATTGCCTCCTGCTCAATCACCCAGGCAATGCTGATGTTTGACATGCCTAATGACTTCAAGATGCCAATTTGCCGCGTTCGCTCAGTAACCGTTGTGTACATCGCCAGCAAAATAACGAGCAGGCTAATTGCACTGGCTACGCCCACGACTACTTTGATGAAAACGTTTAGTGCCGGCACCCCGGTGGCATAAATTTCCGGCAGGTCACGGGTGAAAATAATTTGGTCGTCGGGGAATCGTTCGCGAATGCGCGCGGCAACGTCGTCTTGTTTTGCGGGATCGTTGACGGCCACAAGAATTGCTGAAGCACGACCTTCGCCACCTTCCTGGTCCTGCAAGGTGCTTAGCGGGATTTTAATGCGGCCCCCGCCGGGCGGTTCGTAAACACCGACAATCTTGAACGGACGTTCAAACAACGTTACGTCATCACCGACTGAAGCATGCCGTTGTTCTTTCCAGACCGGATCAACGATGGCCTGATCGCCACCGGTCAGCTTTGAACCTTCCCGTAATTGAATAGCGGTAACTTTAGCGTAATCGTCGAAATCAATGCCATCGACCAGGCGCGAACCAAAACCAGTGTCGCTGCGATCGAGCGTTTGTCCCAACGCGGTCGTGGCGCGCACACCTTCCATTTGCGCAATCTCTTTCGCCCGGCTTACAGGAATGGCAAAGCTGGCTGCGCCGCCTGCGCCGATCGATCCGGAAGCGCGCACCATTATTTCTGCGCCAATGTTTGATTCGCGGCGTCCCCGTTCGCGCAACACGCCGTGGGCCAAACCCACTGTGAAAACTATCAACAGCACGCCGACGGCCGTTCCCATAATGCTGACAGCGGTGCGCGCGGGACGATGGGCAATATTTGAAAGTACGAGGCTATCCATAAGTCGTTGTAAACGAGGACTGCGATCCAGTAGACGACGCCAGGCGTTGGGCAGCGCACGCCAGCTCAAAATGAAAAGTCCAATAGAGGTCCAGAAAACGGTGCCGGCCTTTCGCACCAGGGCGAGCGTGACACCTGTTGCCTGGGCGAAATTAAGAATTTGCAAGACAACTTCGGTGCCTGCTTCGTAGACACCGATCGTGCCGGGCACAAACGCGAAGACAAAATTAATAACCTTAGTCAGCGATTCGATGATGTAGGCCTGAGCGACACTTGGTTGATAACCGAGCAAGCGTAGCGTGATGTAAACCTCCATTACACTGGTCACGTGTGCCAGGAGGTTGCAAGCGATCATTCCAAAGAAGACGCCTGGATGGTGTTTGTAGAAATCGTAGACCTTCGACTCGAGGTGATAGATGTGCTGCCGTCGCTTCAGAATCACTTTCGGACTCAAACGGAGACGCGCCGTCTGATCCAACATCCAGGTCATCAGCATGATGCGGCGCTTGGCAGCCAAACCCGCAGCGACAATGCCAAGCGCGGCTATCACGGCGATGGCAACAAGCGAGTAATAAACCTCCGGCGGCAAGTTGTAGGTAAACAACATCACGCACGCACCGCTCAGAATGAAGAACACGACTGAAAGATTGTAGATGAGGTTGTCCACCACCAGGGCGGGAACGCCGTAAGTGAGCGGCACGCGCTTGCGCAACAAAGCAACTTTGGTTGCTTCACCCAGCAATGGGCCAGTGAAGGTGAGAAAACTGATGGCTTCGCCGCCGATTCGTGCCGAAAACGCCTGCAGGAAACTAAAGCCCCGGTGTTCCTTCGGTACTGCCGAGGCCATTGCGATCGTCCGCAAGACGTGACGCGAGCCGCTGATGCCAACAACGATCAGAAAGCCAACTAAACCGATACGAAACAGCGCGTCGAATATCGGCTGGACGCCAACACGGTTGATGATGAAAATGAGGAGTGCGAGACCAAGCAGGAAGGCTACAGCCTGGAGCCAGAAGAAGGATCGACGGGCGTTACTGGGACTGGGAGCTTCACCTTCGTCAACCAGCTCGTCGATGTCGCGGGCATCTTCTTGCCATTGTTCAGGTATTTGGCTCTCTGAAGTCGTCAATGAGTTGCAACTGCTCCCGTTCCGGCGATCTTTCGATGTGCCGGTGTCGTCAACACTTCCTTAACCGGACGACCCGGAAACCGAAATCCTTTTTCCCATAAAACTGGAACTGGGCTGTTATCATCGCGTAAATTTCCGGTTAATGCCAGCACCGTAGGAACAAAACTGAGATTGTCGTAGGGCTCTTCGACGGCGTACCCGCGAGGCACCCCGGTGTTTTCGCCACCCGCCAACATGAACGTTGAGTGCGTGGAAATTCTGAAGAATGAGCCGTGATTGCCGCCCGGGTTAAAGCCACGCACATCGAAGTTCCAATGATCATTGGCCATGATCAGCAAGTCGGCTTCGGTGTTGTCACGTTGTCTGCGTAACAGGCGCCGCAGTAACACCTCGTCGGCGGAAAGTCCTGGTTCATCAAGTGACAAACGGCCGATCCGATGTCTGCCTAACTCTTCGTGAAGACCAATCAAACCATTTGAATAATGTGTCCTGTGCAAGGCACGCAACCACTCGAGATCGGTATGCCATTCGCTCAGCCAGACCTCTTTGTTGCCCGCGACCGGCAGATTGAGGTTTGGATCCTCGAAGATCTGTAATGGCAGACCGGCCTGCCACGGCACACGTTCAAAGTGGAACTGACCATTCGCATCCTGCGTCAGGTCTTTAATGGGAACGTAACGCAAACTCAATTGCCCGTCTGCTTCCTGACGACTAAGAATCAGCGCTTGCTGTGCAGCATCACTCACCCAGATGACGTCCGGACTGATCTGCTTTTCACCAATAAGTTGTTCGATTGCTCCAGACGGAAGGCGCACTGCTACTAGATCGACCGGACGGTTGGTGATCCCTTGCTGCACGTTGTTGCGCACAGTTAACTTGTGAAGCAGCGAAAAATAGTTGATGCGCACAAAGCTCTTGTCCATGTCGAGTGAGCCATCCGTCTTCAAAACTAAACCCTGCGGCGCAATGCCCGCGACGTAGTTTTGTAACTCATAGACTGAGTTGAGATCGCCCATGGCGCGCCTGGCGATGACGGTTTCAATTTTCAACGTGCCCGGTTTGAAATCCGGCTTTCGTAGCGCTAAGAGATTGCTCAGGGTTTGGGCGTAAAGTGAATAATTCTGATCCTGGCCCAACCAGATGTCGTACCATGCGCAAACTCGTTTGGCGTCTTCATCGCGCCCTGCAAGTTGCTCTTCTTTGGTGAACTTCTTTGGTTGGGCCTTGCAAAGGTCGCGTTGACTCTCGATCCTACGACGAAGCGCAACCAGTTCCTGATTAATCTCGGCTACTTCGTTTTGCCACCCGGCTCGCCGCTCATCAATCGTTTTGAAGAATTGATTCGTAACAGCATCTCGCATGTCGGGCTTAAGATCTGTGCGTTGCAGCTGTTGGAGGAGAATGTGCAGCAGGTTCACGTCCGAATCGCGCAGGTGAGCTGAAGCGCGTTCGTTGCCGTCGAAATCGAGCAGAGCGGTAGGGTAGTCGTCACTCTGTTTTTTCAAGTAATAAGAATCACGCGTGGTCGTGGTGATGATCGGCACGAATGGATTCATCCCCTTGATCGAATAATCGAGCATCAGGCGTCGTTTCGTAATTACGTGATGTCCGCCACCCTCAGGACTGCCAAGGAGTTTCACCAGGTTGTAACCCTGGCTGTAGACCCGTTCGTCGGAGTTGAAACCGTGATCGGAAACGACAATTAAGGTGGTGTCTTCTGCCAGCGGACTTTTCTGAATGGCAGTCCACACTCTGCCAAGCACCTCATCGATGTCTTTCAGTGCGCGCAGGTGGGAGTCACGATCGTTGTTGTGATGTGCTGTGTGATCATAGTCAGTGAGTACAATCTCCAGAAAACGTCGATCGGGATTAGCAATCGCATCAATTAACTCGCGAACGAGCTGCTCGGGCACCGAATCTTTCATAGCCAAACCCGACATGGCCCACTCATCAAAAACATCCTTAGGATTCCGCTTAAACTTATTCTCGAGTGCGCGCTGAAAAGTCATGAACTTAGGGCCGCGCTGAAACAATGAAAATGGCGCGTGCTGCTCCTGACGCGGGTAAGTATCGGTAAGCAGAGGAATGCGCAACGCATCGAGCACTTCCACGCCCTGCATATCAACCCGCCTGCCGACCGTAGCCTGGACGTAATACGGAATGAAATTAAGGTAGTCGTACGTTTGCAGGGTGAACCGATCGTATTCAACGTTGCCCTTGATTTGGAGATGTTGCCCGGTATTGATGAGCGACCAGGAGGGGGCCGATAAACTCATGCCCCGTACGTAAAAATTTTCGAGCCGGGTACCACGCTGGTAAAAAATATAGTCAAACCACGGCAATTGGCTTTTACCTGTTCGCGGATCCTTCTGGTGAACAAATTCGTCGATCGCAGCATACGGCAGACCATCACATTCGACTGCCACCACGCGTTTTGTTTGTCCGGTGATGGCGATGGGTAACGCCAGCAGCAGCGCGAGCAGTAAAACCCGGATGGTGAATCGAATTACTTCCGAGATTGAGGCTGGCCCCCCTGGTTCCTGGAGTCGTCTCATTTTACTGATTGACTCTGATAGCCGTGGTGGTTTGTGTTGCCGCGGAAAGCGGCTCTGTTTTCTCGGGGTTCTTGAGGAAGGAAATCAACAAATCTCTGCCCGGCTGATCGAGGTCCTTCTTCTGGGAAAGGCGAAGCAACTCGTTTCTCGCTTTAGGACTATCCATGCGCGATAGCGTGTTCAGGCAGCTGCGACGAGTATCAACGTCCTGCGTGCGCACAAAAACTCTAGCCACTACGCCGGCAGATCGCGAGCTCGCATTGGTCGCGTGGTCGGCGATGTATTGGAGCGACACCCTCACGTCGTCGAGGCTCCCATTCACGTCGATTTGCGGACTTGACTTCGTAAGCTGCTGCAGGAAGTTCGTGTGGTAGTTCATGCGCCGTGCGACGTCCAGCCGCTCTTCCATTTGTGGATCCGGCTTTTCCCTGTGTACGTATTTCCCAAAAGTCAGAACGTTTGCGAGATGAAAAAGCGTCTGACTAGTTTTGCCATGCTCAAGTGCAACCATCTCTGCACGACGATCACGATTAAGCTTTTCAGGTAACCCATCGGGTCGCTTCGCGTAGGCAAGCAATAGTTCGTATTGCTGTGATGCAAGCCTGGCCTCAGCGTGGAGATCGTTCTCCATGGGATTTAGCGATACTGTCTCAACCCGGCGCCCGATCTCGTCGCGCAAGTCCGGATTCAACGACTGGTTTAGAGACAACAGGAGTTTTAGCTGGGAATACGTGCGCAGCCGGGATGGCTGATTGATGTCCATGCCGCGACGACCGGTAACGAAGTCCCAAACCGTTCTGCCGAGGAAATAAGGCAGATCGCCGAACTGCGACATTGAAAGCACATTGCGAGTCACGTCATTCAAGGCGCGCCGGGAGATTTCGCGTTTCTTTGGATTAAGACTATCGCGAAAATCGACCAGCAAAATTGGAATCTTTGGATGGTCCAAACCGTAAAGCGCCAGGGGAACCAACTCGATTCGTTTGGCGCCTGGAACATCAGAAGTAACAAAGTGGTTTTCGCTGTCGAGGTAACGAACTTCTTCGTAGCCCTGCCAGTTAAGCAGACGCTTGTCAGTCCAGGGGTTCGCTATATTGAGGAAGCGACCGTCGTACCGGCGTCCCTGATTGGCCTGAAGATCTTCTTTTGAAACCCAGACGACCGCATGAGTCATGCTGCCATCCGGCATTTGCAGCGGTTCGAAATAGAGTGATTCTGCCTCGGACCTCTGGCGCAACAGTTCCCAATTATGCCCGCGCATATCTCTGGCCAGGGTCACTTGTTGCTCGTCGTAACGCTCGAGTTTGTTTTCACTTACCAAACCACCAAACGTTTTGTCAGTTAATTTCAGCCGCGCCTGAATCTCAGAAAGCTCAGCGTCGGAAAAAGCCGGAGTTCCTTCGACTGCCTGGTAAAGCGCCAGCACCGACAGCGCGCGAATCACATGCGACTTGCGATAGTCGCCGATGTTTCGCCGGTAGGAACGAGTGGATGCTCTGATCGGTGTTCCGTAAGGATCAAGCAGCAAGCCCTGCAACGCGACCCAGAAAAGTTTATTCCAGACATCGCAATCGGGGTTTGCGAGATCAAGAACTGGTGGCGGTGTTTTCTCGGAAACTGATTGCCTGTTACCGACGCGCGTGTAGAAGAAGGGAATCGCTCCGGTAATTCGTTGACGAAGAGTGGGGCGTGTGTAAGTCAGCGGCCAGACGTAACGCAATTGATCGTTGTCAGGCGATGCATCACCGAGCGTGTCGCGCAACACACTTACAAGGGGGACCCAATTTTCGGAGTTTCCTGACTCGATGCCGTCGAGGCGCGCTTTGATTGTGATTAGTTCTGCGCCGCCTTCCACCGGAACTTTTTCAAGACGGAAGATACTGTCGGCGTCGGCTAGTTTTGTTTGGGTTGCTGGCTGTTGAGCGCGGACGAGCGATGACGGGAGCAACGACAAAAGCAGAAGCGAAACCAGAACGCTTCTGGAGAGTCGATGCGTTGGTTCGTAATAAACGCTCAGGCTGGGCGTAAACGTCGTCGTTTTCAAGCTTCGCTATTTCCTTTGCCGGTGCAACTAAACCAGATTAAGTTGCCAGGAGGCCAGGGGGCGACCTCACCAATATACCATTGCTGCAAGTGCAACAAAATAACTGCGTTGGGGCGCGCGTACTAAGTAAAACGAAAGCGGCGTAAGATGCTGGCCAAGTGATGAAAAGTTGCCGAAAGTTTCAGCGCAGCATCAGGAACTGAGCCACGCTATTTTGCTGGGGGTGAAGCGCTCTCGGGTTCTTTTGGTTCTTTTTCAGGGGGCGTTTTCCAACCGGTTTTTTCTAGCAAACTAATGCCATACCGAATTGGCACAGCGAAATTCGAAGCTTCGTTCTCCGTGAACACTGCAAAATTCACGCCAATCACCCGCCCGGTTGGACCAAAGACGGGTGCGCCCGAGCCGCCTTCCGCTGTTCTCGCATCGTACGCCAGGCGGCGAGTATTCACGTCGGTGATATTTCCCTGGGTCGTCAGCGGTTGAATGCGACGCGATTCTGCCAGGTGACCGAGCAGCGAATCGAGTGAACCACCGTAGCGCTGCTGGATACTGCGAGATTCAGCGTCATCCAACAAGGCCAGTAAGCGATCAATCCCAGACGGAAATCCCATCATCACTACTGTCTTGCCAACAGCGACTGAATCGTCATCGCTCTCAAGGGGAATTACCGGGATGTCGGTGGGTAATGCATCTTCCTTAACATCAAGCCGACAGACTGCGAGATCATCGCGCGCGCCCGCTGTCTTGAATTTAAGCGCGATGGGTTGCGTGTGATCAGGGAAGTAGGCATTCAACTTTTTCAAACGGGGCTGGCCCCGGACGCTACTACTCAAACTCTGAGCGCGATCGTCCGCCAGCCAAGGCTGCGCTATGTGGCGGTTGGTCACCACGAATCCATCACCAACATAAAAGCCCGTTCCGGAAAACTGGAATTCGGCTACGGCTGCGTTGCCTTCCGGCGTAAGTGTGGTCGGTTCGCCACTGTTTTGTACCGCGGCGCCACCTTCAGTTGTTTGTGCTTCCGGATACCGCAGCGGCCGACCGGTTCCGGACTCAACAAAGTAAAAAGTTCCGGCGATCAGGCAAACGCCGCTGCCAAAATCGCTGCGCAATTTAACTGCCAGCGAAAGACTATCGCGAATTTCTTTGTTTGAACGCGCGATATCATTAAGTGTCTGGTTTGTTTTCGACGCAGCGTCCTTAGCCTGTGTCAGTTGCGCGCGCTGATCGTCGATCAATCGACGCGTGCGCTGTAACTCCTTGAACATGGAGTAGCCGATGTACAGCGTGCCGCCCACCAACGCAAGGATAATGGCGAGTGTAATAACTTTCGTGCTGGGATTGATTTCCTTTACGAGCTCACGAGTGAACTCGCGCAGAAACACTTTCGCATCGTCACGTCGCGCCGTGGCCGCTGATTCGAGTGCTGCCTGTTCAATGAATGGAGCCACATGAGCTTCGTGGGCTGATGTGCCGATGACTGCCGGAAGTGACCGAATCGGATAGAAGGTCAACAAAAGAGGTGAATTCGCAATGCGGAGTTCGTCCCCGTCCTCGATTTCCGCGTCCTGTTGAATTGGCCTGCCGTTGAGTTTGAAGTTTAGGGCCGGATCGAATGAGGTCACCACGTACGAGCCATTGCGGCGCTCGAGTTCCAACACGGGAGTCGCTGACTCGGGCCCAGGCAAGGAAGAGGCGCGTAAACGAACAGCACAATCTTCACCACTGCCAATCCGGACGTGATCGTCGTTGAGGACTTGCGTGTGCTTGTCCTTACCGGACGAGATGTGGATTACGAGGCCAGTCGCCATAAATCAGCGGTCATCTTTGTGGGTGACATATTATTTTGGGCGACCGAAACAGACCACCGAGCTCAACGCGGTCTGTGAGTGCGGTCGCCCTTTTTGATTCCATATTCTACAGGTATTTTCTGGCCTCGCAAGAGATACACAAATTTGTGAGAGACGGGATAAAGACAGAGATCAGAGGTCAGAGATCAAAGGTCAGCGATTGGCCGCAGTTTAGGGCGACGGATCTGGCAAAAAGTCACGCCACGGCGGCACCCCTGATCTCTGACTTCTGATCTCTGACCTCTGTGATTCCGGGTGGTGCTCTAATTTGGAGTGCGGTGGCAAGCGCAGCGCGACACCGCTTTGGTTCCGAACCACTAACCCAACTTGAGAAGAATCCATAGCGCCGTCGACGCTTCGCTCTGCCGGCGCACTCCAAATTAGGCGCGACTTGATTCCGCGGCTGGTATTGACCTCACACTTAACGTGATACGATTTGCCGAGTCTTAAAAGAGCTGAAACGAATGGCCGATAACGAACTAAACGACGACTGTGAGCGACTCGAAACGCTCGCTCCAATTATCACCGCACCGATCCGCCATCATGTTTTTGTCTGTACCGGCAAATCGTGTTCGGCCGTGGACAGTGCCGCGGTGATGACTGCGTTTGATGAGGAACTGCGTGCCCGGAACCTGCTTTTCGGCAAAGAAAAGAAGGGCAAGAATCCGAAGGGCAGTATTGTCTTAACGGAATGTGGCTCGGTTGGCTTCTGCGCGGTAGGCGCCGCCGTTATGGTCTATCCCGACGGCGTCTGGTATGCAAAGGTTCGCGCTTCGGATGTTCCTGAGATTGTCGAGGAACACTTGCTTAACGGGCGTGTAGTGGACCGGCTCGCGTTAATGCAGCTCCCCGTCGAAACTAGTCCAGCCTGAACTCTGCTAACTAGCTTCGCAAATTAATCTTGGATTTCGCCGCGTTGGAAAATCACTCTACTTCTAATCTTCATGAGACTTTGGTTGATGATGCGTAAATTCTTAATCGTTACTATCGGAATGCTCCTCCTTGTGCAGGCAGGTTCCAGTTATCTTCTCGCCCAAACAGGAAACGTGACTCGCCAGGAAACGCTTCGCGGTTCAATAACACCCGAACGCGAATGGTGGGACGTGCTGCATTATTACTTGAAGGTACAGTTCCTGCCGGAAAGCAGGAGGTTGAAAGGTTCAAACGAAATAACTTTCAAAGCTCTAAAAGCGGGAAAGAAGATGCAGATTGATTTGCAGCCTCCGCTTGAAATCACAAGGGTCACGCATGGTGAGTCGCAGCTCAAATTTGACCGGGAAGGCAATGTCTATTGGATAACTCTCGATAAAGAGGTCCCGCCGGGCGTCGAGGAGAGGATCGAAGTCTTTTATGAAGGCGTTCCGGTTGTGAGTAAGAATCCGCCGTGGAGCGGTGGCATAACCTGGGGCAGAGATGATCTGGGAGAGCCTTTCATCGTTACTACCTGCGAGGGGATCGGAGCAAGTATTTGGTGGCCCAACAAAGATATCGGGTACGACGAACCTGACCGGGGCATGAATATCGATGTGACCGCTCCGGAAAATCTAACGGCGGTGTCGAACGGTCGCTTGAGCAAAATAGATCACGATGCTGCCGCTAGGACAAGGACTTTTCACTGGGAGGTCAAGAACCCGATCAATAATTACGGCGTCAACGTAAACATCGGTAACTACGTGCACTGGTCCGAAAAGTATAACGGCGAAGGCGGAGTGCTGGACGTAGACTATTGGGTACTGGCCCATCAGAAAGAGGCGGCCCTCAAGCAATTCAAAGAAGTGCCCCGCATGCTGGCAGCCTTCGAACATTGGTTCGGCAAATACCCGTTTTATGAAGACAGCTACAAACTAGTGGCGGTTCAATACCCGGGCATGGAACATCAAAGCTCAGTCACTTACGGCAACTGGTATCGCAACGGTTATCTGGCACGAGACTTTAGTGGCACGGGTGTGGGCTTCAAATTCGACTTCATTATCGTTCATGAATCCGCACATGAATGGTTTGGCAATAACATCTCGATGAAAGACGCCGCCGACATGTGGATTCATGAAAGCTTCGCAAATTATGCGGAAAGCCTGTTCGTGGAATACTACTTCGGCAAGAAGGATGCGGAGGATTACATGATCGGCAATCGTCGCGGCATCAAGAACGATCGGCCGATCATTGGCACTTACGGAGCGAACCGCGAAGGTTCAAGCGACATGTACCCGAAGGGCGGAAACATGCTGCACACCATCCGCCACCTTATCAATGACGATGCCAAATGGCTGGCGATTATGCGCGGACTCAACACGCAGTTTTGGCACCAGACTGTCTCAACTGAACAGGTTGAATCGTATATGAGTGAAAAGGCGGGGATGGATCTCAGCAAGATTTTCGATCAGTACCTGCGAAGGACAGAGATCCCGTTACTGAAGTACCGGGTGAACGGCAAGACCGTGTCGTTCAACTATGAAAGAGTGGTTCCAGGGTTTGCGATGCCACTGCGCGTGAGCATTAACGGCAAGGAGGTAGTAATTACGCCGACCCAGGCAGTTCAAACGTTTGACGCTTCCGAAGAAATTAAAACATTCGAAGTCGATCGCAACTTCTACATTGATGTTGAGAAGGGCCAGTAGTGCGAGAAGTGTTTCGTGCGCTTTCGTGAGTTTTAGTTTCGTGTAATTTGTATGTTAAGTCTCAGTCAGACAATGCGAGTGGTGATCACTGTAGGATAAAGTGATCTTCCAACAGAGGTGCAGCAGACCGGATGTAATTTGGTGCTTAAAGCCCGTCACGAAGCGTTATGTCGCTGCACCTTGTTTTCCATTAACCCGAACAGTTGCTTGGCGCCTTCGAGCCCGAATTGATGCAAACACGGGAAAGGAGAACCGATTACATGTCCAATAACCAGTTGCAAACTTACATTGGCATCGACGTCAGCAAGGAGCTGTTGGAAGTAGCGGCACACGAGAGCAGCTATCAGTTCCGCTGTCCCAATAAGCCCGACGCCGATGCCGCGCTGCTCGCTGAACTCATACCGCTGCGGCCGACACTCATTGTCTTAGAGGCCACCGGCGGATGGGAAGCACGAGTCACTGCCGCGTTGCACGCCGCCGGCTTGCCCGTGGTAGTCATCAACCCCCGTCAGGTCCGTGACTTTGCCCGAGCAGCAGGCCAATTGGCTAAAACCGATCGCCTGGACGCTCGTGTTTTGGCCCACTTTGCGGCGGCCATTAAGCCTCCGCTACGAGCGCTGCAATCGCAGAAGGAAAAGGAGTTAGATGCGCTCTCCGGGCGCCGGCGGCAGTTAGTTGAGATGCTCACCGCCGAGAAGAACCGCCATGGTTCAGCTACCACCGAGGCGGTGCGCGCGAAAATCAAAGAGCACATCGACTGGCTCGAGCAAGGCATTGACGAATTGGACCAACAACTGCAGGGCCTGCTCAAATGTTCGCCGCTCTGGCGCAGCAAAGATGAGATCTTGCAGAGCGTGCCTGGCATTGGTCCGGTCGTCTCCGTCTCACTGCTCGCGGAGTTGCCGGAACTTGGCACCCTTAATCGCCACCAAATCAGCAAGCTGGTCGGGGTGGCGCCACTTAATCGCGACAGTGGACCACAACGCGGCACGCGCCACATCTATGGCGGTCGCGCCCGGGTGCGCAGCATCCTTTATATGGCCACTCTATCTGCCACTCGCTTCAATCCGGTTATCAAAGACTTTTATCAGCGGCTACTGGCGAAGCATAAACCGTTCAAAGTTGCGATCACGGCCTGTATGCGCCGATTGCTTGTCATTATCAATGTTATGTTGCGCGACTCGTTGCCATGGAAATTGGAGCAGTCATCGCTTTCTGCTTGACTTCCAACACAGTTGCTTCGTGGTTCGCTTTTTGTCCGAAGAAAAGACTTCAACCACGAAAACACACGAAAGGAAAACACACGAACAGGACACGAAATCTATCGCCGTTGATGCTCTTTTCCAAGATGCGATTAATAATACTTATTTTGGTTCTTGTCGTAGGGCAACTGGTTCTCAAAGCCCAATCGTTGCCTGAGTGGTATCGCGTCTACACCTTCGAAGACAGCGTTATCGAAGTGAACACATCTATCGTGACCCTTATAAGCGATGATGTAAGGCGCGTCAGATTCCGGTGGAGGTTTGATGAACCACAGTCATTAGATGGGCTACCAGGCCTACGTTATCAAAGTCGGCTTGAGGTGATTGAGCTGAATTGCAAGATGGATCGATATCGCTACTACCACACGACATTCTATGATGCGGCTGGAAACATGGTTCGTATCGAGGATCGTTCGGGTGACTGGCGTAGGGCTGGAACCTTCATGCCGGAGAATATCTTAAGTTGGGCTTGTTTGTTGACTGGAACAAAGACTGACCGCCCGGTCATTAATCAGCAGGAAAAGGAACTGGAGAAGGCCGCAGCCTATTCTCACGACGTCGCGCAATTACTGGAACACTCACGAGACTTCAAACCGGTCATCGAGCGTTTCTTCATAACTGACTATCTGGATCGTTATCTTCAAGATGGGCGTCATCAGTGGTTATTTAACGTTAGTAGAAACGCCGCAACTAAAGCATCACCAAATGAGCTGCAACGATTCTATATCGCCATGATGAATGCAGCTTACTTTAGTTCTATTTACCTCAGCAGTGAGATACCGAGCGATTATGAAGACGAACCAGAGTCGGTCGAATTGTCAATACCGAGCGATGTTTTGGACAAGATCAGACATCATCCGTACACAGCGAAATATAAAGCGGGAACTAACAACTACGATTTTCTCAGCGAGCCGATCAAGAGTGCTGAGCAGTTGCGGAGCTACACCGCTCTACTGGAAGAGATTGGTACGTTGCTGAAGAAGCATGCGACACAAATCGGCGCCGTGAATAGTAGACGTTATCAATCGTTGCTTGAAGATTGGGACGTCTACGAACCAGAGATCACGGTTTGCGCTCACACTTGTCTTGGTTTGCCAGCAGGAACTGAAATATTCGAGGTGAATGTGCCTGTCTTTCACCTGCAACTTGCGAAGTTCAGAGGAAATCTAAAAGTGATTTCGGCGAAGACGATCTTTTAGCGATGCGATGGAAAGACGCTTGCGCCTGATCTTCCTGTTCGCGCTTCGCGCTCAGTTGCGGGCGAGACGCCCGCGCTCCCAGTAGTCTAAGCTGAGCTGGCGGCCTGTTTCGGTTTCCAACGCAGGACAGGTTTGCGGGCAGCGGCGGCTTCATCGAGCCGTCCGATGCGCGTATCGTGAGGCGCATTCAAAACCAATTCCGGATCCTCGACAGCCTCACGAGCGATTGAACGCATCGCATCAATGAACTGATCCAGTTCCTGCCGTCCTACCGATTCAGTTGGCTCAATTAACATCGCCCCCTGAACGATCAGCGGAAAATAGATAGTCATTGGATGGAAGCCGTAATCGATCAAACGTTTCGCAATGTCGAGCGTGTGCACGCCCTTGCGCGACTGGCGTTTGTCAGTGAAGACAACTTCATGCATTGGCGGATCGTTGAATGGTTTTTCGTAATCGCTCGTCAGGCCGTTGGCGATGTACCGAGCGTTGAGTACCGCTGCTTCCGTCGCTTCCCGCAGGCCGTCGTAACCATGCGTCTGAATGTAGGCGAGGGCACGCAACATCATGCCGTAGTTGCCGAAGAACGCTTTGACGCGTCCAATTGACTGTGGATAGTTGAAATCCAGTTTGTACTGGCCATCGCTCTCGACGATTCTCGGAACGGGCAAAAACGGCTCCAACTCTTTCGAGCAACAGCACGGACCACAGCCGGGACCACCGCCGCCATGGGGCGTCGAGAAGGTCTTGTGCAGGTTCAAGTGAATAACATCGACGCCCATGTCGCCGGGTCGCGCTACGCCGACCAACGCATTCATGTTGGCCCCGTCCATGTAAACAAGTCCGCCCGCTTCATGCACGATGTCGCAAATCTCTTTAATGTTTCGTTCAAAGAGGCCGAGCGTGTTCGGATTGGTGAGCATCAAGCCGGCGACGTCGCCAACAGCGCAGAGCTCACGCAGATGATCAAGATCGGTCAGCCCGGCGGCAGTTGAGCGAATTGTTTTAACTGAGAACCCGGAGAGGTGCGCTGACGCTGGATTCGTGCCGTGGGCTGAATCCGGAATCAGCATCGTGCGTCGCTTCGCGGAACCGCCTTCGCCATCGCGCGCGTCAATGAATGCGCGAATGATCATTACGCCGGTCATTTCGCCATGCGCACCGGCTGCGGGCTGAAGCGAAATGCCAGGCAGGCCGGTTATCTCAGCGAGGTCGTGTTCGAGTTTGTGAATGACTGCGAGCGCGCCCTGGGCATTTTCAACTTCGGTTAACGGGTGAAGATTAGCGAAGCCCGGGATACGTGCCACCTTTTCGTTCAGGCGCGAGTTGTATTTCATGGTGCACGAACCGAGCGGGTACATGCCCTGATCGATCGAAAAGTTCCACATCGACATGCGCACGAAGTGGCGAATGACATCGACCTCACTAACTTCCGGTAATCCTTCCAAATCATCATCTCGCAAAAACTGCGACGGCACGATGGAAGATAGCTTCTGCTCTTCAACGTCGAGCGCGGGCAGGCGGTAACCGAGCCGGCCTGTCTGCGAGCGTTCGAAGATGAGCGCCTCGTTGGGATTGATGTGACTCGTAACCTTGGTGATGTTTGATTTCATGTCGACTGCAATTACGCGGCGAATTTCGCGAGCCCTGCGACCAGCGCATCGATCTCCGCGCGCGTATTCAACTCAGTAACGCAAACCAGGAATTCATTCGGCCGATCAGAATAGTAGTGTGACAAAGGCAAACCGCCGGTAATGCCGGCTTCTGAACCCAGACGCGAAAGCAACTCGCTCGCCGCAACCGGGCCACGCACAACAAACTCGTTGAACCGCGGGCTGGTGAAGGGAATCGTGAAGCCCGCAAGCTCTCCGATCTTCTTCGCGGCGTACGCCGTCTTCTGTGCACACTGCGCCGCAACTTCCTGAAGACCGCGCCGTCCCATCGTTTCCAGATAGACGGTCGCCGCTAACGCAATCAAGCCTTCATTCGTGCAAATGTTGGAAGTCGCTTTTTCCCTGCGGATGTGTTGTTCACGTGTCGCTAGCGTCAGCACGAAACCACGCCGGCCCTGTTTGTCGTACGCTTCGCCAACCAAACGTCCCGGAATTTGTCGCGCATACTTTTCACGCGTCGCAAAGAGTCCTACGTAAGGTCCACCGAACGACAACGGCACGCCGAACGATTGGCCTTCCGCGACCACGATGTCTGCGCCGCAAGCTCCCGGTGATTTCAATAAACCCAATGAAATCGCTTCAGTGACCGCCAGCACTAACAGAGCACCAACCGCGTGGGCCTTTTCGGCGAGTGCGGTCACGTCTTCAATGCAACCAAAGAAATTAGGAGACTGCACCACCAGCGCCGCGGTTTTGTCGTCAAGCAAGTCAAGCACGCCGGGCACTTGTCCCGTTGACGGATCGACCTCCTCGTGGACCATTTCAATTCCGGCGTGTTGCACGTAGGTGTTAACAACTTCGAGATACTCAGGATGGATCGCGCCGCAGGCAACAATCTTCGACCGCCGCGTGACTCGTTCAGCCATCAACACCGCTTCCGCAAGTGCTGTTGAACCGTCGTACATCGAGGCGTTTGCCACTTCCATGCCCGTTAGCTGGCAGACGAGCGTTTGGAATTCGAAGATGGCCTGAAGGGTACCCTGCGAAATCTCCGGCTGATAAGGCGTGTAAGCAGTGAAAAATTCCGAACGGGAAATAATATGGTCGACGATGGTGGGGACGTAGTGTCGATAAGCGCCGGCGCCCAAAAAGCTCACTCGCTGCGCAGCCACATTTTGAGCTGCCAGCTCATCAAACCCGGCCAGCAATTCGATTTCAGACAGCGCAGCGGTGGTTTGGAGATCGCGCGACAGTCGTAAGTCTTTGGGGATTGATTCAAACAGGTCGGCTGGTGATTTTAGGCCGAGCTGGTGGAGCATCTCGGCCCGCTCCTCGGGCGAATTAGGAATATAACGCAAATTTATTCGCTCTCAGCTTTCGTGAAATCTTCATACTCCGCAGCGCTCAACATGCTGTCGACTTCGCCCGCGTTCGACATGCGCACACGGATCATCCAACCGTCACCGTAAGGATCCGCATTTACCTTCTCGGGGTCGTCAGTCAGCGTCGGGTTCACTTCCACAATTTCGCCCGACACTGGAGAGAATACTTCGGATACAGCCTTGACAGACTCTACTGAACCGAATGGTTCATTGGCCGCGAATTCATCCCCGACTTTTGGAAGTTCGACATAAACAACATCGCCGAGTGAGTTTTGAGCGTGGTCGGTGATGCCGACGATGGCAATGCCGCCATCGACGCGGACCCACTCATGGTCTTTGCTGTAATGTAAGTCGTCAGGAATGTTTGCCATTCTTCCTCCGCAGTATGCTTTCAGTTCTTGTCGCGTTTGTAGAAGGGGGTTTTTACGATTTGACCGCCGACGAGTCGTCCCCGCACGTCGATCTGGATTGGTTGGCCTTCACTGGCAGAGTTTGCCGGCACGTACGCCATACCGATGTTCTTTTTTAGATAAGGCGCAGGACTTCCCGAAGTCACTTTGCCAACGCGTTCGCCATCAATCACCACTTCCTGATCGTCGCGTGCAATGCCGCGTTCGGTTACTTCAAAACCAACGAGGCGGCGTTTGATTCCCGCTTCCTTCTGCTTTGCTAATGCCTCGCGTCCCAGGAAATCGCCTTTGTTCAGTTTACAAATCCAGCCGAGATTCGCCTCAAGCAAGGTAGTTGAATCATCGATCTCATGGCCATACAACGCCATGCCTGCTTCTAATCGCAGCGTGTTCCGCGCGGCCAGGCCACAGGGCAGCACTCCGGTGTCGCTACCAAATTTTCCTGTCTCCAGAATCCTGTTCCAGATTTGCTCCGCCTTATCAGCCGCAGCGTAGACCTCAAACCCATCTTCGCCAGTGTAACCAGTGCGGGAAATGATTGCGGGAACACCGTCAACTACGCCTTCGCTAAAGTGGTAATACTTGATCTCGTGGAGTGCCACCGGCGTCAGTTTTTGCAGGATGCCGAGGGCATCAGGACCTTGCAAGGCGAGCTGGCAATAGTCGGCACTGACGTTACGAAATTCTGCGTTACCTTGCTGGCGATGTGAGATGATCCACTCCCAATCCTTTTCCGTGGTTCCCGCGTTGACGACGAGCAGCAAGTGGTCCGCAGCAAACCGGTAAACCAACAAATCGTCAACAACAGTTCCCTGGGGAGTTGTTAACGCCGAATACTGTGCTTGTCCGTCGTTAAGTTTGGTAACGTCGTTTGAGACGAGATAGTTTACGACTGGAATTGCATCGGGCCCTTTTACGTCGATCTCACCCATGTGCGAGACGTCGAACAGCCCGGCGTGGGTGCGCGTGCGTAGATGCTCTTCAATTGTGCCGGCGGGGTATTGAACCGGCATGTCCCAACCGCCGAAATCAACCATGCGTCCACCCTGCTGGCGATGGACGGAATTCAACGGTGTCTTTTTAGTTTCTGGTGCGACGGCAGTCACTCGTGTTTCAGACGAACACTGTCTGATTTCTAGTTACGATTTACTGGTAGAACGGGGTAAATCGCAAACTAACATGCGAACTGCGAAGCGTCAAGCAGTGGGTTAGATCGAATGCGGAGTGAGATTCGAACTCAGAAGCTGCGGTCGCGCACATCCACTTTTTGCATCGTGAAAACTACGCGCATAGTGTCGGGGCGGCGATCGAGGGAGGCGGGAACGAACGCGGCATTTTGTCGCAGGGCAACTTCAAAGTCGGTGAGCATTTGTCGGTCGCGCGGCGCTTGAACTACATCCGCGAGTGACGCGGATCCGTTACTGAACACGTCGGCAATGACAATCATGTCGTCAGCCTCTTGACGCACGCTGGGGTTGACGTATGAGCTGGTGAGGGCGGCGAGTGCGCCACCAGGATTCAAGCTTGGCGATTGTTCAGCGTAAGGGGCTCTCAGGGTGGAAAAGTCTTCCGAACTAACCGGACGATTAATATCCGGGCCGGGGTTCGGTCGAAATACCAGCACCGTACTAAGTTGTCTTGATGATTGTTGTAGCGCAATGAAGTGCGGGCTTAAGGCGATAAACATCGCCGCAAACAATACTACCGATGCGAAGGAGCCGAGACCGTATGGCATTAGGCGCGGTTCGAGCCATAGAGAAAGTCGCTCAACCCAGGTTCGACTCGGTTGTTGGCGAACCGCAGCGGCTTCAATTGCCAGCGCGGCTGTGATGGAGGAAGTCAGATCAATTGGTGGAACAGGTCGGCTTAGCTGGCTCAGGCTACGGGAAAGAGAACGAAACTCAACCAGCTGTTGCCGGCAGACGGGGCAGCGATCGATATGTTCGTCGACAGCAGTAGTTAGATGCGGCGGCAGCACATCATCGATAAACTGTGAAAGCAGTTGTTTGGTCTCTTCGCAAGTCATAGTTCAAATCATGAACTTTTGTTTGAATGGCCGGCCGACCCCGGCTGCTCCGTTTGTTCAAAAAGAAGCATTGCGACTACTCACTGCTGCGTCTCACCATCAATTTCGAGCGAGGTCTTCACGGGTGTTGCTGGCCACGTTTCAAATTCGCTCTTCATCTCTAGTTGCTCGCGTTAGTTTCCGCCGTTCTCACTTCGACCCATTTGGCACCGAGTTTTCATGTGAGCCGGGGCGGGTAGACCATTCAAAACGATTCGTAATTACAAAGAACCTTCAAGCTTCTCTCGCAGCTCCTGACGCCCGCGCGCCAGTCGCGACTTTACCGTACCAATGTTAATTCCAAGGGTCGTTGCGATCTCTTCATAGGTGAAGCCTTCGATATCTCGCAAAACCACAGCTTCGCGATATGAACGACCCAAACGTTGTAACGCTGAGCGCAATGCCTTTTCTCGTTCGAGCGCCAACGCCTGTTGCTCCGGATTGGCCGAAGACTCAGGCAGTACTGACGAGAGCGACTGCCCGGTTTGACCGATGGGCTCGTCGAGGGAAACCGTGGTATCACGGTGGCGCCGACGCCACCATCGCCAGCGGTTACGCGCCTGATTGATCGCGATGCGATAAATCCAGGTCCGCAAATCTGCTTCACCGCGAAAGCCACTGATGTTTTGAAACGCACGTAAGAACGTTTCCTGTGTCAGATCGCGAGCTTCTTCACTACTCTCGGTCAGGCGGAAAAGTAGACCGTAGATTTCGCTGGAACGCTCGGCCACCAGTTGCTCAAACGCCGTCGCCTCGCCGCGTTTTAGTCTTTCAATGAACTCTGCCTCGGCACGGGGAAGCGGCTCGCACACCTCAATGGTGGCTCCGCTAGCAGACTGCTCAAGCTCCATTTGACGGAGCACTAATGGCTCCCCGTAGGTCACTGGTCTCTCCCTGGGGACTGATTCGGAGAAGCTGCCAACCCCTGCCCTGTCAAAAGTCTCAGATGGGCAGTCGCTGGGTTAGACACCCTTCCGCTCCGGTTTGTTCCGAAGAATTTTTGCGTTTGCGTCCTGCTCAACACTAAATGTCCCCTGCTTCTGTTTTCCTTTCAAAGACTTGATAAAAGGCCGGCTTGACAAGTTTTCGGGGCGGCCTTTACATTGAGTCTTTTGGCCAATCATACACCTTTAAGAACGCTGCCCACTATAGGGACTTGCGAGAAAGAACGAAGTGGCAAAGTACAACAAAAAACGCGCGCGCGAACTCCAACACGACAAGTTTAGAGACACCGCAGGCAAGATTTTTGACCGGGTTGCCGACCGGCTCGAAGGCAAAGGCAAGCAAATAATCTATGTTCTGGGCGGCATCATCGTTGTTGCCCTTTTGGTCGGTGTTTTCCTGAAGTGGAGTCACCGGAAGTCTGACGAAGCGCGACGTGCACTCGGCCGGGGGATTACGATTGCTACCACCCCGCTGGCTGGCGCGTCGCAACAGCCGGTGCCTGACACTTCAACACCAACTTTTGCAAACGAACAAGAACGCGCGCAGAAGGCAATCGAGGAATTCCAGAAGGTGGCAGCGAAGTATGGCGATCCTTACCAGACCCAGGCTCGCTATTTCATCGCCACGAATCTGTTGTATGTCGATCGTCAAAAGGGAATTGCGGAGCTTCAGAACCTTACAAATTCCAAAATCTCGGACGTTGCTGCGCTCTCGAAGTTTGCTCTCGCGCAGGCATACGCAGCCGATCAGAAGTATGACGAGGCGGCTCGGCTCTATTCAGAACTTGCGAAGCAAAATGGCACGATCGTGACAGCAGAAACTGCCAACCTGGCGCTTGCTGAAATTTACAAAAAGCAAGGCAAGAAGAACGAGGCGGCAGATATTTTGTTCAATATCATCGAAGCGTCGCGTAAAGCGAAGGACGCCGATGGATTGCCATTGCCGGCATCGAGTGCTTCGCGTGATGCAGCCACCATGCTTCAGAAGATCGATCCAGATCGCTACGCCAAACTAACGCCAGAGGCCCCCAGCGGCGACTTACCATTTTAGAATCGCCAGCGCCGGGGCGATGGACAATCTTACTCATTCGTTGGTAGGTCTCACCGCCGCAAAGGTAGGGTTGGACCGACTGTCGCCGGGTGCGACTGCCTTGTGCGTGCTGGCGGCAAACGCGCCCGATATCGACGTCGTTGTTTTACTTACGAGTGGGCGCTGGCCCTTCCTTCATCATCATCGCGGAATAACTCACTCAATTGTCGGCTGTATTGTTCTGGCAGTTTTGCTGCCACTGACTTTCTACGCCGGCGACTGGATAATTTCACGCTTTAGAAATCGCGAGCGTCAGGTTCGACTCGGCGGACTGATGTTGGCTTCGATCCCGGTTACAGCCACCCATCCCTTTCTGGATTGGACGAACAACTATGGGATGAGGTTTCTGCTCCCCTGGAACCCGCGCTGGTCCTACGGAGACTTTGCCTTTGTCATCGATCCTTTCATCTGGCTCACATTGGGGGGCGCCGCATTTCTGCTGACCGCAAATACGACGGCGAAGAGAAATCTTTGGTTCGTGGTTGGGCTTATTTCCAGTTATCTAGTGCTGATCGCCTCCTCTGCGCAGGCTCGAGAAGGAAACTTATTGCCGCTTCGAATCATTTGGGTTCTTGTAATCGTGGGACTGTCGATTGCTTACGCGCGGGGAACCAGGTTGCCAGCCGCGCACCGAATCGCAGTCGTAGCGTTAGGGATCGTCATCGTTTACCTGGGCAGTCTGGCGGGCATTCATGCTTTCGCACTGCGACGCGCTGGTGTAAGAGGAGAAGAGATTGCGCGTTCTTACTCTGAGCAGCCCAAGCGGGTGGTGGCGATGGCGGTGCTCGCAAGCCCAGCGAACTGGAGTTGTGTAATGGAAACCGATCAGGCAACGTACAGGTTCAGCGTGTCTTTGTGGGGACAACAGACAAATCAAAACGTCGCGCGGTTCGCAAAGCCTTCAGGTATCGCCGCTACCGCTGTTGCTGACGCCGAACGGGATCCGCGTGCCCAAATTCTCACTGAATTCATGCGGTTTCCCACTTACAACGTGGTGGGGCTTGATTGCGCCACACAAACTCTCGTCCAGTTTGCTGACTTACGTTACACTGAACCCGGCAGACGAAACGGCTCTTTCTCGTTAGAAGTGCCCATCGAATGTCCCACGAAACAGCAATGAACGACAGCGAACAAATCCAGGCATTGAAGGCGCTTACCGAGGTTGCGCGTGAACGCGAGCGACCGCGTAAAGGTATTCGTTTGGCAAGTGTAAGAGTTTCGCCAGGATCTTATCTCGCGGCTGCTAGTGTGCTCACGTTTTGTTCCGCACTGTTGTTGCGTTCGCAAAAAGATTTATGGGCCCTGGGAACACTTGCATTCGCCTGGCTGTTCATACCGGTGCTTGCCTTTACCGATCGACTGGAGTTCGACGGCGAGTTCCTGATTCGTCGGGGACCGGTGCCCTTCCTGTTGCGACATCTCGGGAGGAAAAAGGAACTGGGGGTCGCTGACTTCGAAAAAGTCGACAGCCAGGCTACAAGAACTTTACGACGCAGTGGCCGCGTGCGTTATCGCTACCGTACGCAGGTCGTCGGAAAAAATCAGGAGTTTGCCTTCGCTTCTGGTGGACGTGGCTATCGTGAAATGATGCGCCAGTTATGTGCGCTGGTTCACCCGGATAAATTGGACTTACGCAGTACCGAATTGCGTGATTACCTGACAGAACCTCGCGACCTCAATAAGGAAGTGCGCACCGTTCACCTGGCGCCGGCGGACATCCTTGATGGCGCGTTGTTGGATTTCAAACTGGGCGGCCGGAAAAAAGCGATATCGACCGATGGATCAGTTCAAACGCATCCAATCACTCCGGAGCGTGCCCAACACCTGGGTCAACTAGCGAACAGACTACGAATTGCTGGACGCCTCAACGAAGCGCGTGAAGCGTTTCGCCGGGCACTTTCAGTCTTGCCACAGGACGGACATTTGATTTTTGAGTTTGCGCGCCTGCTGCGTTCGCAAGCCAGCAGTTTGGGTGATGTGAAGTTATTGTCCCGTGCTCGGGCGGCGTTGCGCTTATCGGCCAGGCGCGCCGAACGAGATCCCGAGTTGCTGGCGTTGGTCGGTGAAAGTTTTCTGGAGTGGGGTGAAGCGCGGCGCGCTCGCGATAGTTTCCAGAAAGTGATTGATTTGCAACCGGGAAACTTTCGCGCTCGCCTCGGTTTGGCAAATCTCGCTTTGCGTGAAGGAAAACTTGCCCACGTAATCAATCAATATCGTGATGCGGCAGGTAGTGCTACCGACAAAGCGCTCCAGCGTTACGCCGGCAGGGAAGCAGAGTATTATGCACAACTCAATGATGACGACGATTACCTGATGTCGGAACTCCGACGCATTAATTGGTTGCAACACTCGCTCAAAGTGCGACGACTGGCGGCACGTGTTACCAACGCCAGTATTTTGCTGGCGCTGGTTGTGCCTTACTTCGACGATTCAATTGCCAGCGTTTGCTGGTACATCGCCTCGTCCAGTCTAATCGCATGGATCTCAAGCCTGATTGCAATTCGGCTACTCACCAAACGTCGAACGGCGGCTCTCGCAAATTAAAAAGGCAGACCTGAACATTGTCGATTGCCGATTTCCGATTTCCGATTGAATGCCTATTGCCGCTACGACTCGCATAACGACCACCTTAATCTGCAATCGGCAATCGGCAATGTCTTTAGGTTATTTTCGAACGCGGTGTTGAGTTTTTCTTCGCCGCTTTGGGAGCTGCACCAGTCTTCGGCGTAACGGTCCTGCTCTGCTGTTCCGACTGTGATGCCACCGCGAATGTTTTAGCAGGCGCAGGATTCAACAACGCATCCCACCGATAGTGGGGCGCTCCACGACCTTCGCCCAATCGTTTGAAGACAAGGCTAGTGACGGCGTCCGCAATCCAGTTGTGGTAGAACTCGCCGACCGAAGCTAGCTCAGCATCCGGCGCGGGATTCATGAAATCGATCGCGTACGGAATGTTGTCCTTGATTGCGAACTCAACGGTGTTTAAATCGTATCCGAGCGCGGTGCACAGGGTGCGCACGTCCTTTCGAACCCGCTCAGCAAGTTCCGGCGCCAGGTAATTTGGATTGTGGATGTACTGTTCACCCGAGAGATACGCTTTACGCGGGTCGTAAGCCATGATCATGACTTCCTCCTGCCCCACGCAATAGCAGCGCACAAACTGATCGAAGTCGATTCCTTCCTGCAACGTCATGCAGAGCGTACCGGTCTGGTTGTATTCGTTCAGCAACTCGTCCACTGAGTTGACCTTGGAGACGTTTTTCCAGCCACCACCGTCGAACGGTTTCAAGAACGCAGGGAAGCCGACGTAGTCAGCGATGCCTTGCCAGTCGACCGGAAACTCGAGGTTACGCAGGCTCTCGCTAACAATTCCTTCCATGTAATCCTTTTGAGGAAGCAGAACCGTTTTGGGAACTGCGACACCCAGTTTCCTCGCCAGCGAGTAGTTGAAAAACTTGTCGTCGGCAGACCACCAAAAGGGGTTGTTGATAATGATCGTTCCTTCGAGCGCCATGCGCTTCAAGGTCGCACGGTAAAAAGGCACCTCGTGCGAGATGCGATCGATTACCAGGTCATATTTAGGAGGCGCATCGTGCCGGATGCCACCAAGCGTGATGTAATCGGCGACCACTTCACCGTTCCCGCGTTCGTTAATGTTTCTTATGAGCGCCTCGGGGAATGTTTTTTCGCGCCCTACCAGTATGCCAACCTTCTTCATGTCTCACTTATCCTTAAATCGTTTGATGGTTTAACCGTCTGGCTTCACAAACGGTCCTCGCTAACTACAGTTCCCGTTAACGGTCAGATGGAAAACCAAGCAGACTACGACCTCGCATATAGCCTTGTCAAACTGCCAAAACACCCGGTAGTGACCTAATTTCATAGCTCTGTGAGGCTCTGTCGCCTCCGTGTCTCTGTGGTGAAATTAATCGCGGCAGGAACAAACCCACGGAGTCACAGAGTCACCAGAGGTAGCACAAAGAAAGGCAAATTAGGGCACTATCAAACACTCGCATGCGAGCTGAACGATGAGGCATCCGAATACGCCCGAAATCGCATCAATGCAACAGTTTCCAACACTGTGGGAAGCGGGTCGTTATGCTACAATTTGCTCCCGGTAAGCACTCCCTAATGAATCCGACCCAGAACTTGTTGTGCCAAGGAGAAAGAATTTTTTGAATCGTAGACTGATAAGCCCCATTGTTTTGCTGTCATTTCTGATCGGTTTCGTCGCCTTAAGCGTAACGGCTCAAGAGAAATCGACTAAAACCACCACAACTCCTGCGCCGACTCCGGTGCCGACTCCGAAACAGGAGAAAATCGATCCGAATCAGAAGACATACACGGCCGAGCAAGTCGCCGAATCGGCGATCTTCCTTTATGGCAGCCGAGAATTGCTGGCAAAAATTCGCCGTAACGGCGTGGAAACAGGACGAATTTGTAAGCCTAGCTGCGAAGTAGGAAAGACGGAAGAGGCTCAGTACCAGCGGCGCTTTGTTCGCGGCGAAAACATGGAAAAGGATCAGGTACGTCTCGACCAGAAGATGCCGTCGCTCGAGTATTCCTTGATTTACGGCAGCGGCAAGCTCTGGGGAATTATCAATGGTTCGGCTTTTGTGCCGCGACAGGACGCGACTGATACGTTCCTCGCTCAACACAAGCACAGCCTGGATAATTTGCTGCGCTACAAGGAAAACGGCTCCAGTCTCGTTTTGGTAGGAAAAGACAAGCAAAAAGGCATCGACCTCTATATCCTCGACGTGATCGACAAAGACAAACAGTCGACCCGCTACTACATCAGCGCCAAGACGCTGCACGTCCTATGGCTCGAATATGAAGAAGCCGCGCCCGGTGGGTCTACGCCGATGAAGTATTCCCGGAAGTTTATGGATTATCGTTACGCGCAGGGAACGTTGGTGCCCTATCGCACGACCCTGACGGAAGAAGGAAAACAGATTCAGGAAACGCGGGTCCTGAACGTTACCTACGGAATTAAGTTGGACGACGCGCTGTTCAAGAATCCCGAGGCCTAGTCAGTTATCTTTAACGCCTTTTATTTGATGATTTTCGGATGAATCGGCAGGTCTTTGGGCCCGACCTGCCGAATTCTCGTATTGAAATCAACGTCCAAGCCAGTCTCCTCGCACATCAACGCAATTTTACTGAGCCTTTCGGAACCTTTCGCCGGGTCATGCGTGTATCAAAAGCGGGTGGCCAGGGTCAGGTTATAATGCGCGAACAGATGGCCGCTTGCTCGGCAAGCTCTTAATCGCTGGGTTACCAAGAGGGAAGCTCGTCAGCGGTGTAACGCCTACCTACCCTGATGGAAACTGTAACTTCCATTGAAATGAATTTCTCCGCAGCGCTGCGGCATGAGGTTGTGTCTGACCCGACTTCAGACCATGCGCTGCTCGAGGCCACCCGGATCGGCGATGAAGACGCGTTTGCCGAGCTGGTGGGACGTTACCGGAACCCGATCACCAGTTACATCTATCGCATGACCAATGATTACGACGGCGCAGTAGATCTGGCTCAGGAAACTTTCGTACGGGTTTACCGGGCGGCCGAGCGATATCAGACGAATTATGCGTTTTCGACTTACATCTACCGCATCGCCACGAACCTGGCGATCAGTGAGTTGCGCAAACGCAAGCGACGCAAGTTAGTGTCGCTGACCGGGTTCTTTCAAACGAAGGACGGCGCTGAACCGCAGGAGTTTAATCCACCCGATTTGAAACCCTTGCCTGACAGCGAATTGGTCGACACGGAACGACGCAATGCAGTTCAGCGTGCAATCAGCACACTCCCGGACAAGTATCGTGCGCCGCTGATCCTGCGAGACGTCGAAGGCAAGAGTTATGAAGAGATATCCCGAATCCTCGAAACAAGCGAAGGTACAGTTAAGTCGCGCATAAGCCGCGCGCGAGGATTCCTGCGCGAGAAAATGAGAGCTTATCTTTGAGGGATGATATGAGAAGTATTAATTGTCAAACACTACGACGTGAGATTGAGGGCGCCGGTTCCGCGGAGCATTTGAACGACGCAGCCATAGCACATCTTAACGGTTGTGATTCGTGCGCAACGCTGGCGCGTCAGCAGGGCCGGCTGCAAGCGATTCTGGCGAACCTCGGCACCGTGGAGGCACCGGGCGATTTTGATTTCAAACTTCGCGCCCGTTTGGCGGCTGAAGGGAACGGGCGTTCAGCTCATTCGATTTGGCTGAACTTTTCTTTTGGTCAACGGTCGGCGGTGACAGCGATGGCGCTGGTTCTGATTGTTGCCGGAGTCGCTTTCTTTAGCTTGCGTCAACCTTCTAACGAAACTGTAAGTACGATCGCACCAGCTAACCCAGGTGTGCAGTTAATTGCGAGCGGGGGCGCCTCTGCGACTGAAGCCAACAAGCCTGTTGAGAGCGCAACTGTTTCACCGGTTGCTCCACCGAAAGGCAGTAGTTCGCCGCAACGCATAGGAAGACAAGATTACCTTGCAGTGCACGGCAATCGTTCGGGCTCGAGGGACATGAGCATCAAGCCCGCAAAGGTATTTAGATACGATCAGGATGCCGATACATCCGGTGCTTTCCCAATTAACGCGTCCTACCAATCGCTGAAGGTTTCGATTGACGACGGTCACAGCACGCGGACGATTTCGCTACCGTCGGTTAGTTTTGGTTCACAAGCAGGACTCTCCCAGAATCAACCGTTGATGGCATCGGCCCGCGGTAGTTGGTAAGCCAACAAAGGGAAGTATTGATTAGGAAATGAACGAAATCATTAAAACAGTGTTACTTAAGCTGGTTTGCGCCGCAATTGTGGTAGTGGGAGCTGCTTTCGCTACTTGTGCGCAAACGGCTACGACGACGACTGTTGTGGCCGGGCAAACCACGGTCAACGGTCAGCAGCAACGCAAGCAAGTCACAACCACTGCGAAATCAACGCCGGTGATTGTTGAAAACAAACCAGCGGCACCACAAGTCGTTACGATCCTGCATCGTTTGACTGGCGTAGAGTTGTTAGACATGCTGATGTCGAAAGAGTCAATGGAAACGATCGTTAAGTTGGATCCGTCATTCCAGCTAGCCAAAGAGGTCCATACGAATGTCGTTGCCGGTGTGGCGCTTAATGCAGGAGACATAATCGCGGCGTGGCTGCCGGAAGCGCGGGTAGCATTACCGGCCCCGGTGGTGAAGGTCAAGCCGCGTACGCCTTCGGCAACGCCACCAAACACACCCGTTCCAGACGCACCGCCGGCTCCGCCAGCGCCATTCATCAACTTTCCGCAGAACTTTCCCGGCAACCTGATTCGGACTTCAGACTTGAATGTGATCACCGGCGACGGTAAGCGCGTGGTAGCGCGATACATTGGTATCGATGGCTTAACGGGGTTATCGCTTATCGCAATGCCTAACGGTAGATTATCGCACGCCAATGATGCCAAGAATGACCAGATCGTCGTTGGCCAGAGGATTCGGATCATCGCGCCGCAACCAGCACTGGACGTTGAGCCAAACACGAAAGGCCCAATGTACATTCGCATTGGTGAAACTGAGGCCATCGTTGTGAATGTTACGCGTTCCCCATCCGGTGGCATTGCGCGCGTAAAGATCAAGTGCCCAAAGTTTTCCGCTTCGAACATTGGCGGTATTGCTATCAACGACGCTCTTTCCAGCACATTGGGATCCTAAGCTTAGAATTCCACGTGGACAAGTTGTCGCGGCCGCTTCTATAGTGTCACCTAAATACTAGTGACTCCAGCGTAACTGGACTGGCCACAGTTAGGCCGCAAATGTAATCACACTGGCTCACCT
>JADMIO011694157.1_pt1 | contig 41155 bp, 35 predicted proteins | sample 8958161 | NCBI WGS metagenome assembly JADMIO01 (sample SAMN16585339, study PRJNA669376) | soil metagenome | isolation source: Crop rotation soil | place: USA: Cullars Rotation, Alabama | collected 2011
GCCGCGACTTCAAGTCACGTGAATTCCAAGCTTCGGATCCCACTGTGCTGGAAAGACAGGCGAGCTGGTACATGTTGTCGACAATACTAACTTCTACATACAGGCAGGTGTAGATGCAAACGGCAACCTCGCTTCCGGTTGTCCTTACGGATATAAAATTACCTGGATAGATCAGAATAGTAATATGCGTAAGCTTGTTATTCCATATTGATCTGACATAATCAAACTTTTCCAGAAAGGCCCCTGTTGCAATGCAGCAGGGGTTTTTTCTTTTGTTGAAAGCTTTGTTCCTTTGTGCGGCATTGCTTTTTCTTTGAGCTGTTGATATGAGACAACCTGTAAATCTTGTTCTGTCAGGTGGTGGAGCCCGTGGTATCGCCCATCTGGGAGTTATAAAAGCATTGCAGGAATACAATGTTCCTATAAAAGCAATTGCCGGAGTAAGCGCGGGGGCGATAGCAGGTGCTTTCTATGGATTAGGATTGTCACCTGACGAAATCCTCGATATAGCCGTCGAGAATACTTACATGAACATCCGTAATCCCCGTCGGTTCTCGTTAGGTTTATTCAGCAAGAGTAACATGCAGCGTGTATTGGAAAAATATTTTCCTGGAGATTCCTTTTCAGATCTGAAGATTCCGTTGCACATCTATGTAACTAACATCAACAGTGGGTCATCCGAGTATTTTTCCTCCGGCGAATTAATCAAACCCTTACTCGCCTCCTCTGCCCTGCCCCTGTTATTCCCGCCTATCGAGATCAAGGGGCAACAATACCTCGACGGCGGATTAGTAAATAATCTTCCCGTGGAATTGTTCATTGACGAACAAATTCCTGTTGTCGGCGTGCATGTAAACCCCATCAACAAACGTCCGCACTTCTCCTCCACTTTGCGTATCATCGAACGCAGTATGGAGCTTGCGATCTATAAAAATGTGCGACCGCGGAAACATTATTGCACCTTGTTCATCGAACCACCTGATCTGCGAAGGTTTTCCATCTTTGAGTTTGAAAAAGCGAAAGACATTTTTCAAATGGGATATGAGTTCACTTCAAAGACACTTGATACTTCTCTTAACTTGTTCGAAAAAAACGGCAAGCACGAATCAAGCTTTATAGGACTCTTGAAAAAAGTTTTCGGAGATTAATTTAGTTGCTTTGTTCGATAACAACTTTCGACTTCGCACAGGATACCGCTCGTTGAGCATAGTGGAACGAATCGCGCAATTAATTATTTTCCCGATTCGGACAGCAGCTTATTGTTTTCGTCAACGAATACAAACACATCTTCGTTGTCGCGTTTCATATAGTACTTCTCTCTTGCAAAGCGCTCAAGGTTATTTTTATTGGTAAACAACTCCTCCATCATAGCTTTGTTCTTCCCGATCTCATCAATATAATATTGCCGTTCTTTTTTCAATGCATTAATCTTTTGACGGTAGTTGCGCTGCAACAACAAATCATGTTGATCGAAAAAAGTAATCCACACCAGAAAACCAAGCGTAGTGAATACATATTTGTTAAATATATAAGGACGATATTTTGCAGGGATAACGTATCGCTTATACCAACGGCGTTTCATTTCCTCAAATGTACGTACGCTGAAAGAAAATGGTTAGCGGTTAACCACTAATTATCAAGGGTTTATTGTTAATTCACTATACCTTCCACTCAGGAGGGGTTTCGTGTCCGAAGAACTCGTAGTTCTTAGCTATATACGCTTTATCAGTTTCAGGCACTTCATCCTCTGAACCATAGATGGCATTAACAGGACACTCGGGTAAACATGCTCCGCAAACAATACAAACATCCGGATCTATATACAACTGCATTCCTTCCAATCCACCGGGTTGTTCTTTCAACTGCTTGACTTCTTCACCTGATCCATCCTGATTTTTAGGACCATGAATACAATCAACAGGACACACAGCTACACAAGCGGTGTCGCAAACACCCACGCAGGGAGAAGTAATTATGTATGACATATAAGAAGTTTGTTATATGTGCAAAGCTAATTATTTCCCGATCTTAATCTTTGATGATCGCTTATAAGCGTCACTTTTTTTATTGCCGCCTGAGGAGCCCGAGGAGGAACTTTTCTGCTTGATCCTGGTAGGATCAATTTGCTTTTCCGTCTGCTTCATCGGGGCGGTAGGATCATTTTTATTTGGATTATTGGATCTTTTTGCTGCCATAATGCGTAAATTATCCCAAAATAATGCCAGTCACTTGACACGTAATATGCGATGTTGTAATTTGGCATGACTTTCACTAAATAAAAATTACTATGCGTGCTTTCTGGACAGGATCAATCGGGTTTGGACTGGTTAATATTCCGGTTCGACTTTACACGGCTTCTGAAGACAGTTCATTGTCGTTCGACATGTTGGACAGTCATGACATGTCGCACATTCGCTATAAGAAAGTGAATGAAAATACCGGCAAGGAAGTGAAGCTGGAAGATATTGTGAAAGCTTATAAAACAGAAGAAGGATATGTGCCGGTAGAAAAAGAAGATTTCGAAGCAGCCGCCGCAGAGAAATCTAAAATCATCAACGTTGAAAATTTTGTAAATGAGGAAGAGATCCATTCCATCTATTATGAAAGTCCCTACTATCTTGAACCTGACAAAGGTGGCGCTAAAGCGTACGGTATTCTTCGAGATGCATTAGCCGCAAGCGGAAAAGTTGGAGTAGGCACTTTTGTATTGCGCAACAAAGAATCTCTTGCTGTGGTGAAGCCATACAAGGATGTTCTGATGTTGCAACGTATCAAGTTCGACCAGGAAATTAGGGAAACGAAGGACCTGAATGTTCCTGAAGTTCATAAAAGCAAGACCAAGGAAATTGATCTTGCACTCCAGCTGATTGATCAGCTTACTGAAAAGTTTGACATTGCGAAATACCGTGACACTTATAGCGATAAGTTATTGGAAGTTATCGAGATGAAGGCCAAGGGTAAGAAACCGAAAGCAAAGAAGATGAAAGTGGTTCACAAGAAATCTGAAGACCTTGTTGCTATGCTGAAAGCAAGTCTGGAAAATCGGCAGCAGAAGCGGGCTAGCTGACTTCGTTTAAAGAAGCTCACTCCCGAACAATCACCATTTTCAACACAGCATTATTTTCAATCAAATGAAGTATATAATAACCTGACCTAAAATCAGTTACATCTATTACCTGATGCCCTATTCCGTGCCATATCAACTGGCCTTCCAGATCAAATATCTCATAAGAAAAGTCCTCCACCCCATTCAGATAAACGGCATTGTTCGCGGGATTAGGATAAATTGAAATAACCACTTTGGGACCAGGATCGGATACTGCTGTATAATACAAACAAGCATCGTCCTCCGAAACATTCCATGCAGCATCTTGTAAAGTGACTGTATTGACATTCAGCCCCACTTCTTCTGAAAACACCAATGTATTGGTAACAGGCATCGTATCCACCATCGCAGGATGAAAGCGCCGCTCATGACAACCGCTGAAGCCCGACGAATCCGTTCGAACCAGCATCATCTGTGAGCTATCTGATTGATTGAAGCTATAACTATAACCTGTCATGAGAAATCCTCCATCGGGCATATCAGAAAAATGAAACCCTTCATCCTGTCTGCCATGACCATAAGACTGCGCCCATATTGTATCTCCCAAAGCATCCAGTTTCATTATAAATAAATTGATGCTATCATTTCCCATAACTCTGTAGGAATCGGGAGGTATAGAAGTACCAACCATGGAATGCCCGTAGCCGAAACTGCTTGTATAACCGGAAAGAATAATGCTTTTGTCCGGATGCTCTTTAATGGAATACCCTGCCTCCAATTCCGGGCCTCCATAAGCTTTGGTCCACGTCACATTGCCTGCCGCATCCAACCGCATCACAAGAATATCATAACTGCCCTGTCCATATCCATTCGTTGTACCGCACACTAAAAAACCATTGTCTGCTGTTACCTTAACCGCGGCGCCTTCTTCCCACTTGGTGCTTCCATATCCTTTAGTCCACTGAATGTGCCCCAGGGAGTCCGTTTTAATCAAGAGCGCATCGGAGTAGTTACTTACAACTGATTTACCGGAAATGATAAATCCATGGTCAGCAGTTTGTTCAATATCAATTCCTACGTTATCTGTAGTGTTACTTCCATACACGCGTGTAAACAAAGTATCTCCATTGCTGTTAGTGCGAATCAACAACACCTTGCCAAGTCCATTCACTCTTGCTGTACCTGTGAATGCATAACCGCCGTCATGTGTCGATACAAGATAGCCGCTGTTTGAATTAACACCTGTTGAAAATATTTTTGACCACAACACCGCTCCTGCAGTATCGGTTTTCAGAAACAAAATATTATTCGATTGGTCGATGCTGAAGCTTCGCGAGCTGGCAATGATAGCTACTCCGTCCTGCGACTTCGCCATGTCTGTAGGTGCATCCCAATTCGTGCTACCATAGGTGCGTGCCCAGATTTTCTTCCCCATCTTGTCAATCTTCACCATTGAGATATCGGCATCACCTGCACCGTCAGAGGTGGTGGCGCCGAGGAAATAGATATTTTCTCCTTCAGCAGGCACAGCGATGGTGGCGCTCTCCTGGTTCTTACCTCCATAAAGTTTTTGAAATCCTTGCCCAAAGATTTGTTGCCAGGAGAAAACTGCGATGATGAATAAATAGCGTTTCATGATAGTTGAATTTAGTTTTCGACTCTGCTCAGGAGTTCGATAAAACCGCTGTTGAGCGGAGTAGAAACGACCTAAAGCATTGCAATTTACAATTTTTATTTCCTTTCTTTCGGCTCGTCGGCGTACAGTAAATATTTTTTTCTCAATAGTTTGAACTCATCCAAATCCTGTTGCCACGATGCGCGAATTTCATCTTCGCTTTTGCCGGCAACAATTTGCTCTCGCAGTTTATTAGTTCCTGCAAGCTTGTCAAAAAAAGGATTGAAGAATTTTTCTTTTTCAGGATACAACTGATACATCTCTATCAGCAATGTGAGATTCAGTTCGGTGATGGAATCGGTTTCGTAAGAGGATAAATTAAAACCTGAACAAATGGTATCCTTATACATCGGACTCGGTGCAGCCATTGTGCTGCGAGGAGTAAATGTTGTATCCCATCTTGCTGCTCGTGGAAATCCAATCATTTCAAATGGCTTATCAGTTCCGCGCGCTACACTCACTCTCGTGCCTTCGAAAAAACAAAGCGTAGGGTACAAATAAATTGCCGTCATCGTTGTCAGATTTGGCGAAGGGTTCACCGGCAACACATACTTTGTTTGATGCGTATAGTTTTTCAGTGTGATCACTTTTAGATTGCAAGGCCCTTTGATCCACCCTTCTGAATTAATCATTTGTGCTAGCTCACCCATTGTCATTCCATACACCACTGGTATGCGATGCATCCCAACGAACGAACGATAATTGGTATCCAGGACAGGTCCGTCCACATAAAAACCGTTCGGATTCGGACGGTCGAGTACTATCAGCAGTTTGTTTGCTTCTGCACATGCTTCCATTACATAGTGAAGTGTACTGATATAAGTATAGAATCTTGCACCCACATCTTGCATATCAAAAATCACCACATCCACAGCTTTTAATTCTGCCTTGGACGGCTTCAGATGCTTGCCATACAAGGACACAACAGGAATATCGTGGTACTTGCTATCGCCGACTTTCTCTCCCGCACCAATCTTTCCGGTCATACCATGCTCAGGTGAAAAAATCTCCTTCACCTTCACTCCCATGGTCACTAAACTGTCCACAAGATGGGTGTAACCGTTATCCTTACGATTGATCACTGAAGTGTGATTAGCAACAACCGCCACCCTTTTCCCTTTCAAAAGCGAAGTATACATTTCAGTTTGCTGAGCGCCGGTGATCACCTGGCCCGAAACAGAAAAGCTCAATAAAAGAAGAAGCAATAACAATATCATTTCATGCCGAAAGCATCTTTTCAAAAGCGGAAGCACGTGTAACAAGATTCTTTCAGAACCGTTGGTGAGTTTTCTCATACTTTTGGCAGCGTGAATTACGAGTTATTCATAGCACGCCGCATCTTATTCTCTTCGCAAGGTACGTCAATATCAAAACCAATTGTACGCATTGCTGTCGCCGGTGTTGCATTAGGTTTCGCAGTGATGATCATTGCCATTGCAGTCGTCTCCGGGTTCAAAAAGAAAATCAGCGACAAAGTCATCGGCTTTGGTTCGCATGTACAGATCAGCAGCTTCACTGAAAACTTTTCTTATGAAACGAAACCTATCGAAAAAGATTCATCCTTTATTACTGAGCTGAAAAATATTCCTGGTGTTAATCATGTGCAGGAGTTCGCAATTAAGGCGGGGATCATTAAGAGTAAAACTGACATTGAAGGTGTGGTGATGAAGGGTGTGTCGCAGGGCTACGATTGGAGTTACCTTCGGAAGAATCTTGTCGAGGGTTCATTACCTCAATTACATCCCCTACCGATACTGCACATTCGCTCAATACGACAGTGTCTCTCCAAATGCTCATCTCCAAAAAACTCGCCGACCGCTTGCTACTCCGCACCAACGACAGCGTCCTTCTTTACTTCATCCAACAACCACCCCGAGTTCGCAAATTAAAAATCACCGGCATCTATCAAACCGGCCTTGAAGACTTCGACAACAAATACATCTTTGGCGACATAGAACTTATCCGCAAGCTCAATGACTGGACGGAAGCGCAAACCGGTGGCTATGAAATCACAATCAATGATTTCAACAAGCTCGATGAAATTGGCGACCATATTTACCAGATCACCCCGCCTGAAGAAAACGCACGCACGATCAAACAAATCTATCCGCAGATCTTCGACTGGCTGGGATTGCAGGATGTAAACGGATTTATCATCTTAGCGCTCATGCTTGTCGTATCAGTGATGAATATGATCTCCGCCCTGCTGATCATTATTCTGGAAAGAGTTCAGATGATAGGGATGCTTAAATCCCTGGGTGCATACAACATCAGCATCCGAAAATTATTTCTCTATGTAGCCGCGTTTCTAATCGGCCGCGGCCTGCTCTTCGGCAACATCATCGGCTTAGGGCTATGCTTGTTGCAAAAACAATTCGGCCTGTTTCATCTCGACCAAACCTCGTATTACATTTCATACGTGCCCATCTACATTACTGCTTTTCATTGGCTCGCACTCAACATCGGCACCCTGCTCATCTGTGTCGCTATGATGATTCTCCCGACGCTCATTATCACCCGGATCAGTCCGCTGCGCGCGTTAAGATTTAACTGATTCCATATTTTTTTTCATTATGTTTGGCAAAAAATAGCATACCATGAAAAAAAATCTACTCTTATTAATTATCTCTTTTGCTTACTCATTTACTTACGCTCAGCCAGTGCTGAACAGTAATGAAATGTTACCGTTTAATTCGATCATGAATTTAAAAACAGCACAGAATTATTCTATTATTGATACCACTATTCGTGGTGCTAATGCGACCTGGGATTTTACCGCGATCACAGCCGCCGCCGGAGGTGACAAATCGCTTCAAGCTGTCAGACCATCGGCGACTCCATACGCCGCACTTTTTCCCTCTGCAAATTATGCTTACGTACAAGCACCAACGACTTCTTATTCTTATTATAATCTAAGCAGCACCAAAATGGAACGTGTCGGATCTTACTATACAAGTCAAAACATTTACACGAATCCACAAACAGAATATGTGTTCCCCTTGTCAATGGGTGTCATCAACAATGATACATGGGACAACACAAGTTCATCTTTTGGCGGAGGCAATTACAATCTCAGTTGTATTGGTTACGGAACTCTAAAACTACCGGGCATTACCTATAACAATGCGCTGATGGTGCGTGTAAATCTTACCGAAGGAACCTTTAGTAACTTATGGGTTTATTTCTGGTACAGCTCAGACAATGGAGCTGTACTGTTGGAAAGAATTTATGGCGACGGGTTCTTTTATCCTAACACCGCAATATACCTTTCTTCTTTAGTCATTGGCGTAGATGAAAACGAATCGATCAAAAACGTTACGTACAACAACCCGGTTCAAAATAATTTTGCATTCAGCTTTTACAATAAAGATGGAAAGCAATTTGATTACACAGTTCGTGACGGTATGGGAAAAACTGTGTTGCAGGGAAAAGTGCAACCAACCCAAACCTACCAAACCATTGATATGAATCTTGAATCATTGTCGCAGGGATTATATTATTTTTCAATGCTCGCAACTGACGAAGGAACCCCGTACACCGTTAAGCTTATGAAGCAGTGATTGTTTCAACTGCTAACTCTTCATTGCAGTAATATAAATTGCCTGCATAGTACCCTTCACAGGGTGGTCGCCGAATTGCTGAACTGTTGCTGCAGTTATCTTCTCCCGAAGAACAGGCACTGCAGCCGGATCTTTCCTGCGGATCAACTCACTTGTTGTGCTGCCTTCAACGGTATACCTGCTAAGCTCATCAGCAGACTCTGCAATACACGGCTTCTGCACAGTATCGATCGTTACATTCACAAACCCACTGTCTGCCAATAGTTGTTTGATTTCAACCAGATCACTCATCGAAAAAGCGACGTTCAGATTTACAGGAGCATCTTCGGCAAAAAACTCTTTCAAAATATTTCGTGCTATAGCTGCCACAGGATTGCGACTAAGCTCATCCCATATGGAAAAAATAAACGTTCCATTTTTCTTTAACACCCTCTGCGCTTCCTGAAATGCTTTCAGCTTGTTCGAAAAAAACATCAGACCGAATTGACAAACCACCACGTCGAACGCGTCATCATCAAAAGGAAGACTGGCAGCATCAGCCTGCAAGAATTTTAAACTCCCCCTTTGAAGAAGATCTGACGCATCTGATTTTTTGATCGCAACCTGCAACATATCCTCACTAACATCTGTCGCCGTCAACGTTGCCGTATTGGACATTTTTCTTCGCAGATGATTAGTCGCCCTGCCTGTGCCACAGGCGGTCTCCAACACATGAAGGGGATGTAATGCAGCCACACGCTCTGCAGTTTCTATCGAATAAGGTTCGAAATACACAGGCCCCAGCACCGCATCATACTTTGCTACCATATCTCCCGCAAACGGTGCGTGCGGTTGTACAACAGTGGAATTCATATAGCTCAAAGGTAGCAGATGATTCCATCCCTTCATTCACAGTCATTGACAGAGCTTGTCATTATTTTTAAGACTTTTGAAGAGAAAAATATTTGTCAACTCAACTTACATGACCGGTGAAGATCCAGTGTTCAAAGAGGTGATGGCCTCTTTAACTGAGCGGAAAAAAGAGTTAAACTGTTTATACAGCGTTGATGAGCTGCTGCACAACGACGAGCAGGAAACCGGCGATATGTTAGAAAAGCTGGTGAAGCTGCTCCCGCCTGCATGGCAGTACACCACTGTGTGCGAAGCCCGCGTCATATATAGAGGAAGGACATTCAAAACACCTGGCTTCCGTGAAACAAACTGGATGCAATCAACCCATATCATCGTGGACAACCGCATAGCGGGAACCATAGACGTTGCTTACACAGAATTTGTTCGTCAGCATGGACACTCGCAGTTTCTGCCTGAAGAACAAATGCTGCTGAATGCCATCGCCAAGCGACTGGAAATATTTTTATTTCACGGCGAGATCAAAAAATCACTGGCCTATGTGCGCTCACAAAAGCAATTACCTGATCCTGATAAAAGCTATCTCGAAACTGAAAAGGATGAATACTGGAAATGGCGTATGCATATTGTTGAGCTCATTGCGGGACATCTTGATGCTGCAAAATATGGAGTTGAAAAACTGTATGTGGCCGGTAGCACCTGGCATGCTACGGCCGGCCCTGCAAGCGACATTGACCTTATTGTACTCTTCGCGGGCAATGAACAGCAGAAGCATCAGCTGCGCGCCTGGTTTGAAGGATGGAGTCTGTGCATATCAGAAATGAATTATATCCGAACAGGATACAAAACCCAGGGTATGATAGACCTTCATATTATAACACAACAGGATATCGAAAAGAAAAGCAGCTTCGCGGTGATGCTTACCGGTTCAAACAATGCTGCGAAAGAGATTGTGCTAACAAAAAAAACATAAGCAGAATTGAAAACTGCTATCAACCGTTGGGAAAATTACTGCTTCACAATCTTCACATACTTCACGCCGGTTTCCTCAATAATCTTAAGAATGTAAATTCCATTGCCTAGGTTGCGAAGGTCGAGCGATTGTGTGCCCTGAACAAGTTCCATTGATGAGAGAACTTCTTTACCGTTCAGATCTAACAAGTGTGCAACGCGTCTATCCTTGTCGGGCAGATGGATGTATAAATTGTCGTGTGCAGGATTAGGGAATATAGCCAATTCAGCTGCAGCTGAAACAGCAATAACTCTGCTGTATGAAGCGGTGCCGTCATAATCTGTTTGTTTTAAACGGTAGTAAGAAACACCCTGATATGGTGAGCGATCAATAAGAGCGTAATTGAGAACGCTCATACTGTTACCTGCTCCCTTCACTGTGCCTGCAACAGAAAAGTTCTCCGCATCTATACTTTTTTCAACTGTAAAGTAACTGTTATTGATTTCAGAAGCAGTGCTCCATGAAGTTTGTACCACACCGTTGTCATACCGGGCATCAAAAAACAGAAGCTGCACGGGCAATGCGGGAATGCAGGAAGAAAGTGTGATTGATTTGCTTATGGTATCTGTACATCCACTATTATACGTCACTATCAGTGTAACTGTGCGAGTCCCGGAAGTCGAATAGGTATGCGAAGGATTCTGCGCAGTGGATGTATTGCCGTCTCCAAAGTCCCACTGCCAGGCAATGGATGATCCTATCGCAGTTGAAGAAAACTGGACAGTGCTGTCCGAACATGCAGCATCAGGAATGATTGATGAAAAGTTTTGCAATGCCACACCTGCTGCATAAGCATACGACTCAGCTCCTCCTAATCCGGTTATGTATGCAAGGAAACCACAGCCATTACTTTTAATAGTATGTGCTCCTGTATCTACACGAATGGACATATAAGAATACGCGGTGTTGGCAGCAAGCGTTGTAAAACGCGAACCCATATTCACTGCATCCAGGTATATCGTATTAATATCAGCCGTTCGCGTCACTATCTGCAGATAACTACTATCTATATCCTGCACAGCGGGAGCATAAAACGTAATGGTATCTAAAAACATTTGCTCATTAGCATCTATCACAACCATTGCAGGATCACCAAGAGATTGCACTGAATTAGGATCATCCACCGGATTAGCCACACATCCGGCACCTTTCAGATAGCGGGCAACAGAAACCGGTTGACTGGCAGTAATCAAAGAAGCAGTGATGATAGTTTGTTCATATGATTGCCCTGCATTAAGTGTTGCCACCTGCGTACCATTGATACTCACCGTTGTTCCATTCTGCGAGGCAACTACCCTGCATATATCATCATTCACCAGTGGAGTCGGAACGAAAATGTAGTTCTTTCCCCAGGAGGAAACAGGAAACAATTGTTCATAGATGGGATCCATCGTGGAACCACAACTAGTAGGTATCCGCGGAAATTTACTTGCACCAATAACAGAAAACTTATCTGAAGAATTCGTTGAGCGTACTCTGCTACCCGTTAAATCTCCCGCCATGCTTTGCACCTGGTACACCTGTCCTGAACCTAACGTTACATTAAACGGAACATTCGCCGAATGCCCCCCCATGGTGGCCGCAGAAGGAGTTATTTCTACCGTCACAGAACTGCCCGAGCCGATCACTAAAAACTCAGAAGGGTGGCCACCGTTTCCGGTATTGGGATCATAACTTGAAACATAATAATCGTTGCCCAAAGCAGTAACGGGCAGAATAAGTGAGGCATCGCTCCTGAAAGTGTGATATGTGTGGGCGTATACCACCACATCATTATTGGAAGTGACATGAACCGCTTTGTTCTCCAATACTTCAGTGCTTGTCGCCTCCACAGTGGCGAGCGTTAGCGTAACCTTGGTGATCGTACCCGGAGTGACAGTAAAGTTTTTGGAAACGCCTTGCCCGGGAACCGTTACTGTGCCGCTTGAGTTGACCAAAGAAGAAATATAAACTACAAAAGATGCAGATGTGGAGTCATATACCTCAGTAAATCCAAACCAAAAGTCCTTTCCTGCATTGGTGATTTGTCCATGGTTTTGATTAATATTAAAAGTGATGATAGCTACCGCGATCCATATTATCCTATTTTTCAGAATAGCTTCCTTAGTAGTTTTGAAAAAAGAAACCACATACAGGTTCATGGCCTTTGCAAATTGTAAAAAAATTTCTCCGCCTGCGAGATCGGACTCCAATTACTATTAAACATTTGTGCCCACAAAGTCAGGTTCGTAAGAATAAAGATAACTAGTGTTTTTATTTTTCTGATGAGAAGAAAATCAGCATATCAATGGGGTAAGTTGATAGCCTGCAACCAATATTCCCCTGCCAGGATGTTCAAGCAAGCATGAGAACTATATTTTTCCGAAGGCGTTTACATTGATAACCCTTCCGTAATTTTCACCCGATGACTTTTCATGACTTTGATCTTTGCTATCCCTTGCTTGACGGACTGGACTCGATGGGTTTTGATACACCAACCCCTATCCAGGAGCAAGTGATCCCTATCATATTAGAAGGTAAAGACCTCATTGCCGGAGCACAAACAGGTACCGGCAAAACGGCTGCTTATCTTCTCCCCTTGCTCGATCACATTTCCCGCAATGATATTCCACATACGGCAGCGTTGATCATTGCTCCCACACGGGAGCTGGCACACCAGATCGATCAGGCGTTCCAGGGTTTTGCCTACTTCACCCATGCAAGCTCGATAGCGGTTTACGGAGGTGCCGGTGGCGCCGCGTTTGAACAGGAAAAGAGATCATTAATGGAAGGAGCTTCCGTAGTCATCGCTACACCGGGCCGGCTGCTGAGCCATTTGAATCTTGGCTATGTGAAGTTCGACCAGTTGGAATGTCTCATACTTGATGAAGCTGATAAGATGTTGGACATGGGATTCTATGATGACATCCTGCGCATCATCACCTTTCTTCCTAAGAACCGGCAGAATCTTTTTTTTAGTGCCACCATGCCTCCTCGTATGCGCCAGCTTGCAAAGCGCATCATGAACAATCCTGCAGAGGTAAGCATCGCCATGAGCAAACCTGCAGAAGGAATTCTTCAGGGTGCGTACCTTGTTTATGACAACCAGAAAATTCCTTTGCTGCTGAAGCTGCTTCGTGGAAAAGAAATTACCAGCGTACTCATTTTTGCTGCTACTAAAGAGGGTGTAAAAACATTGGATAAGGAACTTCGCCGGGCGAACTTTAATGCCCGGTCCATAAGCAGTGATCTTGAGCAGAAAGAACGTGAAGAGGTATTGCTGTCTTTCCGTTCGCGACGGACGCAGGTACTTGTGGCTACTGATATTCTTTCACGCGGCATCGACATCGACAATATAGGGCTGGTCATTAACTATGATGTACCCGGTGATGCTGAAGATTATGTCCATCGCATTGGCCGCACGGCGCGCGCCGAATCCACCGGCGTTGCTTTGACGTTTGTAAATGAAAGAGATCAGCATCGGCTGGCGGGCATTGAAGAATTGATTGAAAAAGAAGTTCCAAAAGTGGCGCTGCCCCCGGAACTTGGCAAAGGTCCGTTGTGGAATCCAAAGAAGAAGCATGGTGGTGTAAACAGAGGTAGGAAGAAATTTCCCGTGCGAAAGAGAAATTTCCTGTAAGTCCGAAATTCACTTTTTCCTGCCTAATAACAACCTGTCACTGGCACAAGTCCAGGTCCATGCCATCAGTGGGAAACAAACTCCAAGAATGGTCTATTGAAAGAAGCCCTACCACCTGCGGTTCGTAGCTTCTCGGAGCGATCCTTTGATTTTCCGAGGGAGTAGGTTCTGCGCTTGTTGAAGGAATGTCACCTAATCTGTTAGCGAAATTTGAAGAATTTGCTGCTTTTTCCTTAAAAACCGCGGCGTCCTGAGATCATTTTGCCGCTTTGTGAAAACATTCTGCCGCGTTATGAAAGCATTCTGCGGCGAAATGAAATCATTTTGCCGCAATATGGTTTCACTAAGCCGCAAAATGAAAGCATTCTGCCGCTATATGTTCTCACAAAGCCGCAATGTGAAAACATTCTGCCGCTTCCTGAGATGATTTTGCGGCAACATGAAAACATTCTGCCGCGTTGTGAAAGCATTCTGCGGCAAAATGAAAACATTTAGCCGCTTCCTGATCTCAGAAAGCGACTTCCTGAAAGCATTTTGCGGCGAAATGAAAACATTCTGCCGCAATGTTTTTGCATTTTCCCGAACAAGGAATCTATTTCCGTGCTGCACCAAACTGTTCTGTTTTGAAGACTGAGCGGAGCCGACGAGGCCTGTTTTTCAACCTCTAATAGTCCTATTTTTGCACATCATTGAGGACTAAAAATGTTTGAGAATTTATCGGATAAGCTTGATTCGGCGTTTAAAATCCTAAAGGGACAGGGACGCATTACGGAGATCAACGTTGCCGAAACCCTGAAAGAGGTGCGCAAGGCGTTGCTGGATGCCGACGTGAATTTCAAAGTAGCTAAGCAGTTTACAGATACCATTAAGGAAAAAGCACTCGGGCAGAATGTGCTTACGGCCGTTTCACCCGGGCAGTTGATGATCAAGTTAGCCCACGATGAGCTTGCTTCATTGATGGGTGGTGAGAAGGTGGAAGTGAACCTGAATGCAAATCCTGCCGTCATCCTGATGAGCGGGTTGCAGGGTTCGGGTAAGACTACTTTCTCTGTCAAGCTTGCGAACTTTCTGAAATCTAAAAAGCAAAAACAACCGCTGTTGGTGGCGTGCGACGTGTATCGTCCTGCTGCTATTGATCAGTTGAAGGTGTTGGGTGAACAAGTTGGTGTTGCTGTTTATGCTGAACCTGTTGATGTTCGTGATCCTGTAAACATTGCGAAACGCGGTCTTGCATTTGCAAAAGAGAACCATCACAATGTGGTAATCATTGATACTGCAGGCCGTCTTGCTATTGATGAGCAGATGATGGATGAGATTGCAGCCGTCAAGAGCGCTGTGAAGCCGAATGAAATTTTATTCGTGGTGGATTCCATGACGGGACAGGATGCCGTGAATACTGCGAAAGCATTTAACGAGCGACTGGATTTTGATGGAGTGGTGTTGACGAAGCTTGACGGTGATACACGCGGCGGTGCTGCGTTGTCGATTAAGTCTGTAGTTAATAAGCCGATCAAGTTTGTTGGTACGGGTGAGAAGATGGATGCTATTGACATCTTCTATCCTGAACGAATGGCCGATCGTATTCTTGGCATGGGTGATATTGTCACCCTTGTTGAGAAGGCGCAGGAGCAGTTTGACGAAGTGGAAGCTGCGAAGCTGCAACGGAAGATTGCAAAGGATCAGTTTAACTACAACGACTTTTTGAAACAGCTTCAGCAGATCAAGAAGATGGGAAACATGAAAGATCTGATGGGGATGATTCCCGGTGTCGGCAAGGCAATTAAGGATATTGATATTTCTAATGATGCTTTTAAAAGTATTGAAGCGATCATTCAGTCGATGACACACCAGGAGAGGGAGAATCCGCAGATGTTGAGCGGTCCGCGTCGGCAACGCATTGCTAAAGGGAGCGGAACGAATATACAGGAAGTGAATAAGCTGATTAAGCAGTTTGAAGAGATGCGGAAGATGATGAAGATGATGAGTAACAAGGATCAGATGCGGAATATGATGCGTTCCATGCAGGGGATGCGGCGTTGATTAACGACGAAAGTATGCCTTGCAGACTGGACAAATATGTCCTGAGGTCTGCAAGGCATACTTTCGTCTAAAGACACACTATGATATTATTAGACGGGAAGAAGTTATCAGCTGAAATAAAAACGGAAATTGCTGCGGAAGTGGTGAAGATGAAAGCTACTCCGCATCTTGCTGCTGTGCTGGTCGGAAATGATCCTGCGAGTGAAGCTTATGTAGCGGGGAAGATTAAGAGTTGTAAGGAGGTTGGATTCGAATCGACGTTGGTTCGTTTTGAACCTTCAGTTACCGAAGCTGAGTTGTTAAAAAAGATTGAAGAGTTAAACGCTGATGATTCTATTAGTGGATTTATTGTTCAGCTTCCCTTGCCAAAACATATTTCAGTTCAGAAGATCACTGAAGCCATACTGCCGCAGAAAGATGTTGATGGATTTCATCCGGTGAATGCAGGACGGATGTTGCAGAACCTGCCTTCCCTGCTACCCGCTACTCCTTATGGTATACTTATGATGCTTCAACGTTATAAGATAGATACTACAGGAATGAACTGCGTTGTTGTTGGTCGCAGTAACATTGTGGGAATGCCCATAAGTGTATTGCTATCAAGAAATGCTTATCCCGGAAACTGCACAGTGAGCATCTGTCATAGCAAAACAAAAAACTTACCTGCTTTTACTCGTAACGCGGACATTATCATCGCTGCCATGGGACAACCCGGGTTTATCAAAGCTGATATGGTAAAGGAAGGAGCTGTTGTTATTGACGTTGGCATTACACGCGTTCCCTCAACTGCAACTAAAAGCGGATTCAAACTCACAGGTGATGTTGATTTCGAAACTGTGGCGCCGAAATGCAGCTACATTACTCCCGTTCCGGGAGGTGTCGGATTGATGACGATTGCAGGACTTCTGAAAAACACTCTCCGGGCTGCTAAAAAAGAAATCAGTTATTAATTGTCGCGTTTCCTCTATACACGAATTGTCAATGGCTTTTTAGTCACCATTGGCGTAATCATCGTTGTATTTTTTCTCTTCAATGTTTTACCTGCCGATCCGGCGCGGATGATGCTGGGACAGAGAGCTGACAGTGCTTCGCTGGCAATCATCAATCGTGATCTGGGTTTGAATAAACCGCTGGCGGTGCGTTTCGGGATGTACATGAACGACCTCTCTCTTATTTCCATTCACAATAATAAGGATCCAAAAAGTTCCTTTTATCTCGATCCTTCAAAATATGAACATCATCTGGAACTGTTTCCTGTGGATGGAAACAAAACTGTTGTTTTAAAAACACCTTACCTCCGACGTTCTTATCAAAACAAAAAGAATGTGAGTGAAATTCTTTCTGAGAAAATCCCGGACACCGCTGTGCTGGCTTTAGCGGCCATCATCTTCGCAAGTTTTTTTGGAATCATTTTCGGAGTGATTGCAGCGGTTAGAAAAAATTCATGGGTGGACCGGACCACTATGGCTATATCAATAGTAGGTGTTTCACTTCCCTCCTTTTTTGTTTCCATTGTCTTTGCATGGATATTCGGATTTGTACTTAGCCGCTACACAGGTTTGAATATGACAGGAGGATTATTCACCATTGATCCTTTCGAAGGTGAGTATGTGGATCTGAAAAATTTAATTCTTCCGACGATAGTGCTTGGCATCAGACCCATGTCAATTATTTTTCAATTGACTCGCAGTTCCATGTTGGACGTGTTATCGCAAGATTACATTCGCACTGCAAAAGCGAAAGGAGTTCGTTCATACGACGTTGTTATGAAACACTCTCTTAAAAATGCACTGAACCCTGTTATCACAGCAATCAGCGGTTGGTTGGGCTCGCTGTTAGCGGGGGCTGTTTTTATAGAATATATTTTCGGATGGAATGGAATCGGCAAGCTCACCGTGACTGCGTTGGAGAATTACGATCTACCTGTTATCATGGGAATTGTGTTATTCATTTCGGTGGTGTTCATAATTTTAAATATCCTTGCAGACTTTTTATATGGAGTGTTTGATCCGAGGGTAAGAGTAACGTAATGACATCCCCCCTGACCCCCTTCAAAGGGGGAATGATATATGAGAAAAAAGATAGTTGCAGGCAATTGGAAAATGAATCTGGATTATGCCAGGGCGATGGCGCTGGTGGATGCTGTGTTACAGCAATCGGATGATGCTTGGAAGACGCAGATCATTATTGCTCCTCCGTTTCCATACCTGGCTGCAATTGAATTACAATTACGTTTAAGAACAAATATTTTTATTGCTGCACAAAACTGCTCGGATCACAAAGAAGGTGCATATACGGGCGAAACCTCTGCTGCAATTTTAAAAAGCATTGGTGTGGATGCAGTGATAATCGGTCACTCAGAACGAAGAAAATATTTCCGTGAAAGCGACGACTTGCTGGAACAAAAAGTGGATCGTGCTTTGGAAAATTTTCTTCTGCCGATATATTGCTGTGGCGAAACCATAGACGATCGCAATGATGGGAAACAATTTGAAGTGGTGAAAGACCAGCTTACAAACGGCTTGTTTAATCTGACAGCTAAAGACATGTCCGCTGTTATCATTGCTTATGAACCTGTATGGGCTATTGGCACCGGAGTAAATGCCACGGCAGCACAGGCGGAGGAAATGCATCAATATATTCGGAAGCTTCTTGTAGAAAAATATGGGAATGACATGGCTGAAGCAACGAGTATTTTATACGGAGGCAGTGTTACATCAAAAAACGCACCTGAGCTTTTCGGTTGTAAAAATGTGGATGGAGGTCTCGTGGGCGGGGCGTCGTTGAAGGCGGAAGAGTTTGTCAGTATTGTGAAAGCGATGGAAGCGGCACAAAGAACATCCCCCTACCCCCCTTCAAAGGGGGAATGAAGGCATTGCAGCTCGACTCGAATGAAAATAAAAAAAGGCCGCATCTTTCGAAGCGGCCTTCACTTTAAGTGAATACGGTTTATTTAGCTGAATCTTTTTTCTTAGCGTAACGGTTGCGGAACTTGTCCACGCGTCCTGCTGTGTCGATAAGCTTCATCTTACCTGTATAGTAAGGATGACTCATATGAGAAATTTCAAGCTTAACCAATGGATATTCATTTCCATCAGTCCATTTTATGGTATCTTTGGTTTCTACAGTCGAGCGGGTCAAAAAGGCGTAATCGCAGGAAATATCCTTGAAAACCACCATTCTATAATTCTTCGGATGAATGTCTTTCTTCATAATGGCGCAAAAGTAATAAAACTATTGTTAAAAGGCAAACTGCGGTCGGAAAAATACAGGCATACATTTTTTAAAGTAAGTTCTTATGGCCGAACTAACCTCTACATTTGAAGATACATTATTTATAGAAGAAACCGCTGATAATAGCGCCGATACTCTATTTTTGCAGCACAGTCCTATGAAGGAAGAGATAATACAGCAGTTGGAAGCACTCGTGAAGGAAGGGATTTCAGAAGAAGTCTTTATCAAAGCCGATGAACTTGGAACGGAATACCTGAAAGTTTGTGAGCAGAAAAATCATGAGCTGCTCGATGATTTTATCAGCAATGGTGGGACTGCCAAGGATTTCGAAGCACCGAAAGATCCTTTTGATAGCCACTTTAATGAGCTGATTCATATTCTTAATGATCGTCAGCGCAAGTTCCGGAAAGAAAAACAGGAAGAAGTAACCGCCGCACTGCAGTCAAAGCAGCAGATTGTTGAAGAGCTTGAAAAACTGGTGGCCGAAGAAACTAATATCGGCAGAGCGTTCCAGCGTTTCAAAGAGTTGCAAAATCGTTGGAACGAAATTGGGAATGTAAATAGCCGCGACTACAAAAATATCCAGAGCGCCTACCACAGGCACGTGCACAACTTCTATTACAACATGAAGTTGAGCAAGGACCTGAAGGAGCTTGATTTCAAACGCAATTTCGAGCAGCGGAATGCATTGTTGACCAAGATTGAATCATTGTTACAGATGGAGTCGATCCGTGGTGTTGAACGTCTGTTGAAATTGTACCGGATGGAATGGAGTGAGCTTGGCCCTACTGCACCTGAAACCATTGACCAGTTGCGTACCCGGTACCGTGAACTTATCGGGCAGGTGGTTCAGCATATCCGAAATCATTACCAGGAAAAACAGCAGGAAGAATTGGAGCACCTTGAGCAAAAGAAATCGTTGCTCGAACAGATCCGTGATCTTTCTAACCAGACCTATTCCACGCCAAAACAATGGCAGAGTGGTTCAGAAAAAATTGAAGCGCTGCTGACTGAATGGAAAAAGATAGGTTATGCACCAAAAGATGAAAACGACAAAGTATGGGAGGACCTGCGCGCCGCCATTAGTGCTTTTCATACTAAAAAGAGAGAATATTTCGGCGATCTGAAGAAGAGCCATAAGGCGAATAAAGAAAAGAAGAACGAGCTGATTGCACGCACTAAAGCAGTGCTTGAAGAAGATGGTTCTTGGGATGACCGCACTAAAAAGATCATTCAGCTTCAGCATCAATGGAAAGAAGCAGGTCACCTCGATCAAGCTGAAGAAAACCGTTTATGGAAAAACTTCCGTGAGGTTTGTGATCAATTTTTTGCTAAGAAAAAAGAATTCTTCAGTGAACGCGATGCGGAACAGGAAAATAACCTAAGGAAGAAAGAAGAACTGATTAAACGACTTGAAGAGTACCAGCTTACGGGCAGTGCTGAAGAAGATTTGAAAGTCCTGAAGGAATTCTCTGCAGAATGGAAAGACATTCCTCATGTGCCGTTTAAAGAAAAGCAGCGCGTGTATGAGCAATACAAAAAAGTGCTCGATGCGAAATATGATTCCATGAAGCTTGAAGCAGGACAAATGCATCTGCTGAAGTTCAAGACAAATGTGGAGATGCTGGCGCACAGCGATCATTCTGATAATATGATCCGAAAAGAGCGTCAGCATATAAAAGACCGTATTAACAGGTTGCAAGCCACGTTAAAGCAGTATGAAAATAACATGGGCTTTTTTGCAAATTCAAAGAATAAAATGGGTTCACTGTTGAAAGAAGTTGAAGACAATATGAATAAGACAAAGGAAGAGCTTCAACTGCTTCAGCAGAAGATCAAAATCATTAATGAGGTTACCACCGTTCATGCAGAAAAATAAATTTTCAGTTCCTTCGTTAGATACACTGTCATGGTTCGACTCCGCTCACCATGACATGTCACCCTGAGCGAAGTCGAAGGGTGAATAGCTGCATGACCAGACGGATTCTTCTTTTTATTGCCTTCAGTGTTTCGTGCGTAATCTTCATTTCTTCCTGCAAGAAGGAACAGTTTATAGAAGATTCAGGCGCGCGCCTCTCTTTTTCGGACGACACTATTAAGTTCGATACCATATTCACTACTGTCGGTAGTGCAACGCAGGTTTTCCTTGTTTACAATAACAATGACCAGCCGATTAAAACATCCATCTCGTTAGGAAGCAATCAAAATTTCTTCCGATTGAATGTGGACGGTCAGCCGGGAAGGGCGTTTAACAATGTGGAGATCGGTGCTAATGACAGCATCTGGATTTTTGTAGAGGTCACTCTCGATCCAAATAATATTAATACTCCCTATTTGATCGATGACTCTATTGTTTTTGTAACAAACGGAAATGTGCAGAAGATTCAATTGCAATCATTTGGACAGAATGCAAACTTTCATCCATCGTTAAAATATAAAGAAGTGATTGCACCAATCTTTCGACTTGAAGATGAAAAGAATCCATTAGGCACAACAAATATTGTGTTTGGTAAGGATATTCCGCATGTGATATATGGATACGCAATATTGGATTCGGGGTATACTTTAACCTTGGAAGCAGGGTGCAGATTGCATTTTCACACAAGATCAGGATTAATAGTTTTATCAGGGGCGAAGATCATAAGTAAAGGCACCAAGGACGATCCGGTACTAATTGAAGGAGATCGACTTGGAGTCGACTACCAGGATGTGCCGGGTCAATGGGATAGAATACAACTGTCAAATCTAACGCATGGTAACCTGGTAAATGGCACTTCTGAGATCGGTGCAGGTCCTAAAGACAATGTATTTGATTATACCATTATTAAAAATGGATACGTGGGATTGGAAGCAGATACATTGGATGGAAATTCTGTAGCAGTAACTTTAAACAATTGCATTCTTAAAAATTTTGCAAGCACAGCATTATATGGAGCGGGGTCTCGTATCCGGGCAAATAACTCCGTATTTGCGAACTGCAAGCAATACTGTACAGCATTTCTCTATGGTGGTGATTACCGCTTACTTCATTGCACAATGGCAAATTATTGGAGTTCTTCAGAGAGACAAACGCCATCGGTATTTCTCAATGATTACTACGATGTTCCACGAAATCTGGATGCTTACTTTGGAAACTGCATTATTTATGGAAGAGCAGAAACAGAATTAGGTCTCGATTCGGCCAACGTTAGCGGCAAATTCAACTTTCTCTTCGATCATTGCCTGATAAAAGCAAATTCAAAAACTCCAACTAGCGATGCATCACATTTTAAAAATGTAATACGTGCCGATGGAAATAATGATCCTTTGTTTAAGGATCATGACAACAATAATTATATAATAGACGCGTCCTCGCCTGCGGCAGACAAGGGCGACATTAATATCACTAACCTGGATCTGTTGAACTTATCTAAAGACCTGAAAGGTGATCCACGCCCGCAAGGAAATGCTCCCGATTTAGGAGCGTATGAAGTGAAGTGATCTTTTCCATAGCTTACCTCCCTCCTATTTCATATGTAAGTGCCTTGCTGAAAGCAAAAAGTCCGGTACTTGAAAAGCACGAGCATTATGTAAAACAAACTTATCGCAATCGCGCTATTCTTTATGGCCCGAACGGTCCTCTGCAATTAATCATTCCTATCCAGCATCAAAAAGGTATGAGGATTCCGATTGATAATGTAAAGATGAATCATGAAAGTGCATGGCTAAACATCCACTGGAAAACGATAACCAGTTGTTATCGCAACTCCGCTTACTTTGAATTCTTCGAAGCTGAGTTAGAACCTTTATATGAAAAGGAAGCAGAAAAGCTTTTTGACTTCAACCTGCTGCTGCTTCAAAAGATATTTGAAATCCTCAACGTCCACTTTGTCCCAACATTTACTGAAAGTTTTACAAAAGAGCTACCGAATGATTTTAGGAATTCATTTGATCCGCATGAGCGAAAAGAAATGCAACGTTACCGGCAGGTGTTTGAAGATAGATATGGCTTCTTATCTGACCTCAGCATTCTTGATTTAATATGTAACGAAGGGAAAAGAGCTAAGGATTACTTACTGCTATAGCTGAGTTCTTTAACCACAGTTCTGCCCGGATAAACCTTCAAAGCTTCTTCAAGGCATTTCATTGCACGTTTCAAAGAATCAAGATTGAGGACGTAAGCAATACGCACTTCATCAACACCCAGATTAGAATGAGAATAAAATCCTGTTGCAGGTGCAAGCATCACTGTTTCGTTTTCATAGGAAAACGTTTCCAGCAACCATTGACAGAACTTATCAGCATTGTCAATCGGAAGACGAGCAATACAATAAAAAGCTCCGCTTGGCTTTGGGCAAAACACTCCTTCTATTTTATTCAGTGCTGAAACCACATAATTGCGACGTGCAACATATTCTTCTTTTACTTTCTCGAAGTAGCTATCAGGTGTATCTATAGCTGCTTCTGCTGCTACCTGTCCAAAGGTCGGCGGGCTCAAGCGCGCTTGTGCAAACTTCATGGCAGTGCTGATCACTTCATTATTCTTTGTGATCAAAGCACCGATTCTTGCGCCACAAGCACTATAGCGTTTCGAAACAGAATCCAGCATAATTACATTCTGCTCAAGTCCTGTTAGATGCATGACAGAAAAATATTCCTTGCCATCATAGCAAAACTCGCGATACACTTCATCACTGAACAACCATAGATCATGTCGCTTCACCAAGTCCTTCAATGATTGCAATTCGTTGCGAGTGTATAAATAACCGGTCGGGTTATTTGGATTACATATCAGAATGGCTTTGGTTCGTGATGTAATAACTTTTTCAAACTCTTCTATAGGAGGAAGCGCAAAACCATTTTCTATAAAGGATCTTACCGCTACTACCTTAATACCTGCCTGAGTACCGAAGCCATTGTAATTTGCATAGAACGGTTCAGGAATAATTACCTCATCCCCTTCGTTCAAGCAGGTCTGCATTGCAATTTCAATTGCTTCACTGCCGCCTGTTGTAACAATAATATCAGTATAGTCGAGAGAGATATTGTATCTCTTATAATAAGTAGTGAGTTTTCTGCGGTAAGATTCAATGCCGGCACTATGGCTATACTCAACCACTTTAGGAGAGAAGTTGTGAATAGCATTCAGCATTGTTTCGGGTGTCTCTATATCCGGCTGGCCGATATTAAGGTGATATATCTTCTTTCCGTCTTTCTTCGCCTGCTCGGCATAAGGCACGAGCTTACGGATAGGAGAAGCGGGCATATGATTACCTTTTAATGAAATTTTAGGCATGGTTATAAATAAAAACCCCCATCTTTTAGGGATGGGGGTGCTAAAATAAGTTATTTCTTAGATATTAATGGGCTGCGCCAGCGTCATTTTTTGCCGGTGTAGCAGGCGCTTCAACATTTCCTTTCAAATGAAGAACCTTGCTGGATTCTTTTGCATTTGAAGTGATGGTAACGGTCTTATCCTGCATACCCATTTTGCCGGTAGAGTTGAAAGTAACCTTGATGGTTGCCTTAGCTCCGGGAGCAATAGCTTCCTTTGGCCATACAGGAACAGTACATCCACATGAACCGTGTGCTTCAGTGATAACCAATGGCTCCTTGCCGACGTTGGTGAAATTAAATTCATAGTTCACAACATCACCCTGTTTAATAGTTCCAAAGTTGTATTCTTCAACATTGAACTTAAAGTCAGCAGCATTTTTATTATCCTGTGCAGGTGCTGCCTGATTAGTCTGTGCCGGCGCAGCTGGTTTGTCTTGCGCATATGCAGCAGTAAACATCATAGATACTGCAACCGCTAAAATTGTCTTTTTCATTTGTATAGTTATTAGATTAAAATATTTAAAGTTTAATTATTTCTGATCTGGTCCTTTGTTGGTAGCAGGTTGATCTGCGGGCTTCTCTACAGTACCCTTTAAATGTAAAACCATTGGATTTTGTTTCGCATTTGATGTAAGAGTTACCGTTTTATCCTGTATGCCCATCTTTCCGGCTGAATTAAAGGTTACCTTGATAACAGCTTTTGCACCGGGAGCAATTGGCTCTTTTGGCCAAATTGGTACTGTGCAGCCGCAGCTTCCTGACGCATTGGTAATTACCAAGGCATCTTTGCCGGTATTAGTAAACTCGAAATTATATTTAACACTATCTCCTTGTTTAATGCTTCCGAAGTCATACACTTCTTTTACGAACTTGAAAGCAGGTTGATTTGGATAGTCATTAGCAACGTTGTTTAACGTTGGCTTGTCCTGTGCAGTTGCAGTAAACACTGCAAGTGTGAATAGTGCAAAAATGATCTTTTTCATAATTTATCTTTTGTTTTATTTTCTTTCTAATGGTGAACCTTCTGTTTTCTTTAACGGAATACCGCCTTCGTTGGCTTCGTTATTAGCTTCGACAACACCCTTAATGGTTAACACTTTGGATCCAGTTTTAGCATTTGAGGTGATGGTAACTGTTTTGGTGAAAGCACCGATGCGGTTTGTATCATAATGAACTTTTATACTTGATGTCTGGCCTTTCATAATAGGTTCTTTAGGCCAGGTAGGAACCGTGCAACCGCATGAACCGCGCGCTTCAGAAATTACCAACGGATCCTTTCCGGTGTTTTTGAATTTAAATTCAGTACCCCCATCAGCACCTTGTTTAATTGTGCCGTAATCATAGGTTTCCCGTTCAAATGTCATTTCAGGTGCATTCGGATTGTTTGCAACCTTTTCAGTGGCATCTTGTGCTGCTGGCGTAGTTTGTTGTGCTCTACCGGCAAAGCTTACTGCAGATGCGAGAAGAAATAAGAATGTTAATTTTTTCATTTTATTTTATCGTTTTCGAAAGCGTTCAAAAATATAATTTTTTTCTGAGCTTAAAACTTGCCTTCTTATGCAATTAACACGCCAAAAGTACCTCAAAACCAATGAAGGCATTATGAATACAGTCTATAGTTAAGGTGAAGCGAGCGGGGTACGGGAATCGAACCCGCGGCCCTTAGCTTGGGAAGCTAATGCTCTACCAGCTGAGCTAACCCCGCTTGGAAGTGAAAAGTAAGAATGATAAGTGAAAAAGCGTCTGTTAAATATTTCACTCTTCACTTATAATTCATAATATCCAGCTCCTTTTCACAAAAACTGTATTCATTTCTGTCATGATTCGAAGCTACAATGACCGTCTTGTCTGCCAAATATTGAGCGGTAAGCTTTTTATACCACTCCACTCCTGCACTATCCAGATTGGTCAAAGGTTCGTCCAACAACACCATATCTACATCACTCAAAATCGCCAATGTCAGTTTTACTCTTTGCTTCATACCTGATGAAAAATATTTAAATACTTTCTCCTGTGAATCTTTCAATCCGGTGATGTCCACAATATCGTTATGGCTTAAGTTACGAGCCGGTTTTTTAAACTTAAAATGAAATTTGATGATTTCGTTAAGTGTGAAATCTTCAATCATGTCGAGGTAAGGAGCACATATTGTTACTCGAGAAAACACTTCTTCGGGGAGATGTCCAAAATTAATCTGCCCTGCTGATAAGGAGAGCTGTCCGGACAGGATCTGCAATAACGTGGACTTACCGGAGCCATTAGGTCCAAGAACCACGAGTTTGTATTTCGATGGAATATGTAACGACAACTGTTTGAAAACCCAGTTGCCGAAAAACTTTTTGCCCGCGTTTTCAAGGGTGATGTTCATTAGCGGTGTGATTATTCAACTTCCTTCGAAACGGCGGAAGGTCCTTTCATCAGGCCTCGTGAGGAGCTTCTGATAAACTGCAGAATACTGTCACGTTCCGGAGAAGCCGGTATCTCCTGCTCTACTGTTTTCAAAGCGTTCGTCTGGTTGTAACCCTTTTGAAAAATAATCCTGTAAGTATCCTGAATCTGGACAATGAGATTGTCAGCAAAACCACGTCTTTTAAGTCCTACTGAATTTATTCCTGCATAAGATAATGGCTCCCGTGCTGCGGTAACAAATGGAGGGACATCTTTACGGATTAAAGATCCTCCGGAAATCATTACATGCGAACCAATATGGACAAACTGATGCACGGCTGATAGTCCGCCGATAATTGCATAGTCATCTATTGTAATATGACCGGCAAGCGTAACACCATTTGCGAGTATGCAATGGTTACCGATTATACAATCATGTGCAATGTGCACGTACGCCATCAACAGGTTGTTGCTGCCAATAATCGTTTTACCGGATGCCTTGGTGCCACGGTTCACAGTTACAAATTCGCGAATAGTCGTATCGTCACCAATCTCTGCAGTTGTATTTTCCCCCGCAAATTTTAAGTCCTGTGGAATGGCTGATATAACAGCTCCCGGAAATATGCGACAGCGTTTCCCTATTCTTGCCCCCGGAAATATCGTTACATTACTCCCTATCCAGGTGCTATCACCGATCTCAACGTTTTCATGAATAACAGTAAAGGGATCGATAGTAACGTCCTTACCTATTTTTGCTTTGGGATCGATGTGTACATTTTGGAAATCCATTTCAACACACCCTGAAGTGATTGCAGGGATTGGCCAAATATACAACATGCTATGGCATTGAATTTTGGCTACAAAATCAATTTATAAATATTGCATAACTTTACTCCAAAATCTAAAACCAATTATATGAGAAAATTTTTACTATTATCGTCTTTTGTCTTCACTACATATCTCGCGTCGGCGCAGGCCTGGTTAGTCCAGAGTTCTAACTGGCCAAACACCTCTGAAGGTGTTTATGATTTTTCTGTTCCAAGCGAGAACGTTGCCTGGGCAATAAGCTACGATGGCACTGTACAAAACCGCAATTTTATTGATTTCATTCGCACAACTGACGGTGGAGCAACCTGGGGAACTAATGGTACCGGTACTGTTGGTACAGACACCAACTATAAGTTCTCAAACATTTCCGCTATAGATGGAAATAATGCATACGTTGCTATGTTCAACAAGTCGACAACACCCGGTGGTGGCGGACTAATACTTCACACTACTAACGGTGGGCAGAACTGGACTTCTGTTAGCAGCGGTTTATTCAATACAACAGGGGCATTCTTAAACTTCGTTCACTTCTGGGATGCTAATAATGGTATCGCAATGGGGGATCCTACAGGTTCTCCTAAATTCTTTGAAATTCATACAACTACCGACGGAGGTGCTAACTGGACCAGAGTTCCTACTTCTGATATCCCTTTACCAAACAGCGCTACTGAATATGGCACCATTAACTTTTTCACCACTGTGGGTGATCATATTTGGTTCTGGACAACTACCGGACGAGTTTTCCACTCTGCTGACAAAGGTTTGCATTGGACAGCTTCAACGGTTCTGGCAATGACAACCGGCTCCATGAATGTCCGTTTCAAAGATGCAAACTATGGTTTAGCGCAGATTATTTCTGCTACAACGAACCTGATGACTGCATTGTATGTAACTCATGACGGCGGAGCCAGCTGGACAATCGTAAATCCGATTCCAACTCAATTCCACCATGGAGACTTTTTGTATATTCCTAATACCAACATGTGGCTTTCAGCGGGAGTAAAATACACTGCTCCGGCTGATACCGGTTCTTCATGGAGTGTTGACCCGGAAAACTCATGGACTGAATTCGATCCGGGTGTACAGCATTACAAATTGGGTAGCTTCAGCTTAACTGCTACATATAACGGAGGATTTGCCCCTGTGGGCGGTTTGGGTGGTATTTATAAATATAATGGGACTAATGTGGGAGTACCAAACACCGTTTCATTACTTGAAACTCCATCTTATCCAAACCCATCTAGCGGTCAGATCACCATTAATGTAAAAGTTGGAAATAAAGATGTGAACGTGTTGCTTGTGGATGCAATGGGTCGTGTAGTTTACGATCAGACCTACTCCGGCAATGGCATATTGTTTAATAAGACATTCGATTTTTCTTCGTTTGCAAAAGGTGTCTATACAATTGTAATGACAGCTGGTACCGATCGCTCACAAGAAAAGATTGTGATTCAATAATCGTTTATTGTTTCGTTATAAACTTTAGAAAACCCCGATATCGTCGGGGTTTTTTTATTTTAATATTGTGCGCAATGAAAATACTTTTCAGTAGTTAAATAGATGAACAAAATACGTGTGACTCTGATCATCGGTGGACGGTCTGCAGAACATGAGATTTCCCTCCGTTCCTCTCGCAGTATTATTGATGCAATTGATAAAACGAAGTATGAAGTTGAGCTGATCGGCATTGACAAATCCGGAAAATGGATGACGATAGATATCGATGCATTCCGAAAAAGCAGCATCACAGCTTTGAGTCCATCCACGTCTTCATCTATTGCAGAATCTCTTTCTACAGTTTTGACTGCGCTGTCATCAGCTGATGTAATTTTTCCGGTATTGCATGGACCGTATGGAGAAGACGGCACTATTCAGGGGTTGTTTCGACTTATGAATAAAGCCTTCGTCGGTCCTGATGTTTTGGGCTCTGCGATGGGTATGGATAAGGTTTTGAGTAAGAGAATTGCTGAGTATTTTAAAATAGATGTCGCTCCATACGCGGTGGTCTATTCAAAAGAAGAAATGACTTTCGCTGAGGCGGAAAAACGTTTCCAAACACCTTTGTTCGTTAAACCGGCAAGGGCCGGCTCCAGTGTTGGTGTTCATAAAGTGACCAACCAAAAAGAATATAGTGACGCAATGAACGATGCTTTTGAATTTGACTCCAAGGTGTTGATTGAAAAGGCAGTAGTGGGACGGGAAGTGGAATGCGCTGTGTTAGGTAACCGCGATGTGAAAGCATCTGTTGCCGGAGAAATAATTCCCAAAAACCAGTTCTATTCTTACGAAGCAAAATATCTTGACGAAAACGGTGCAGAACTTTCAGCACCTGCTAAAATAACAGGGGATCAAACAAAAGAACTTCAGCAAAAAGCGATTACCATTTTTAGAGAGTTAGATTGCGAAGGATTAGCACGCGTGGATTTCTTTCTTACGAAAGATGGGAAATTCGTTTTCAACGAAATCAATACCATGCCCGGCTTTACCTCAATCAGCATGTATCCGCGTTTGTGGCAATTGAGCGGAACAGAATTTCCGCAGCTTATCGACAAATTGATTACACTTGCACAGGAGCGATACAATCAACAATCGAAACTAAAAACCAATTATGAAAATTTATAAAACGACACCGAGATTCTTCGCTGAACGGTGAAAATTGAAACAAATGTCGAATGGGGTTAATTGAATTTTTAAAAAGTAAAGTCTTTCTGCGCAACTTAATAGGTGCGTTGCTGCTCACAGCAGTTTTACTATTCGGTGTGTACAAATGGCTGGATATTTACACGATGCATGGGGAAAGCATCACCGTTCCTGACTTGCGCGGCTTGACAAAAGACCGTCTTACATCATTTCTTGAAAACAAACATCTCGAATATAAAATTGTTGATTCGCTTTATGAAGATGGTAAGGCACCGGGGTCAGTGCTGGAGCAGGATCCTTCTCCGAATTCGAAGGTGAAAGAGAACAGGACAATTTACCTTACAATAAATTCTTTTCAGCCATCGAAGGTGAAAATGCCCAACTTAATAGATGTGTCGTATCGTCAGGCAGAAGCTATTCTTACTACGTATGGATTAAAGGTTGGTGAAACTATTTACAGACCCGATCTGGCTAAGAATGCAGTGTTGGATCAGTTGTATCATGGACAGCATATACCTCCAGGCAAAGAAATAAGCAAAGGTTCCACCATTGACTTAGTGTTGGGCGATGGAATCGGAAATTCGGAAGTGGTAGTGCCCAGTCTTATCGGGTTGAATAAAAGTGAGGCATTATTCGTTTTGAAAGGTTCGTCATTGAATATAGGAACGATTGTTTTCGATCCCGGGGGACGAAGTCAGGAAAATGCAGTTGTTTACAAGCAAGTCCCTGCTCCGGGTGAGGGAACACTCAAGCAGGGTGAAGCAATTGATTTATATCTTCGCTAACGCAAAAAAGTTTATGAATCGTTTACTGGTTTTTAGTTTATTATTGTTGTCAACTTGTTCGTTTGCACAAGTTGTTGAATACCCTCTTAACAGTAATCCTGTTATCAAAGAATATATAAAGGTTCATCAGTTTGATGTGCAACCTGCTCGCCCTGTTCACCTGCAGAGCGGCAAACTTTTGCCTTTTCTTGATGACTTTTCTTATGATGGCATTTACCCTGACCCGTCGTTGTGGATTGACAGCAATGTTTTTATTAATTCAACATTTTGTGACAATCCAGTTACAGTGGGAGTCGCCACGTTTGATGGAATAGATAAAAAAGGCAATCCGTACGATAGCACCGTGAGCAAGAACGTTCATGTTCCTTGCGATACATTGACTTCTGTGCCCATCGACTTAAGCTTACTCACGCCGTCGGATAATGTGTTTTTTACTTTTTACAATCAGCCGCAGGGCTTAGGATTAGCGCCGGATGCTAAAGACTTACTGGTGTTACAATTTAAAGCACCATTGCAGGATACATGGAAAACTGTATGGAGCAAGCCCGGCTCCACGGATAAACCCTTTGAAAGAGTTGACATAGCTATAACTGATACAAGCTACCTGCATGGTGGTTTTACATTTAGATTCTATAATTATGCAAGCTCGAATGCAAATGAGGATCATTGGAATATCGACTATGTGTACATCGATAAAGGAAGAAGTGCTAACGATGCAATAAAAGACATCGGCTTTGTAAACAGGCCGAAGTCGATTTTGAAAGACTACGAATCGATGCCATGGAAGCATTACAAAACCAATCCCCTTTCTTTTATGAAATTTAGTTATTCGGACTCCATCAGGAACTTAGGTTTTGGCAGTACAACTCCCACATATACATCAAAAATTTTCGAGGGTACTAACACAATTTTTGCTAAGTCGCCGGGCACACCGAATCCAGGAAGTGTTTCAGGTGGTGTAAATGTGTATATTGATACTTTGAACAATTTTGTTTTTCCCTCCAACGTCGATGATACCAGTTCGTTTATAATTAAAAGTTATATTGATCAAATTGGGGGCACTTTGCATTTTCGAAATGATACTGTAGACTACCGTCAGAAATTCTACGAATACTATGCTTACGATGATGGATCGGCAGAATCCAATTTCGGAATTCCGGTAAACAACACCAAAATTGCGTATCGCTTTGATGTTAAGGTGCAGGATACATTAAAGGGACTTCAAATTTATTTCAACCCCACAGGATGGCCGGTGCACAAACAACTTTTTTCGATCGCTTTGTTCAAAGATATTAGTGCAGGATCTACTGCTACAAACATTGTTACCCTTGATATAAATCAGAAGCCATATAATATTGGCATCAATGGATTTGCTACCTATTTATTTGATACGACACTCATCGTAAGTGGAACAACTTATATTGGTATCATCCAAAATTCTGATGTGATGCTTGGAATTGGCATCGACAAGAATACTGATAGCGGCAACAACCTTCTGGTAAACTTTGACGGCACCTGGCAGGCGGCAGGAATTAAAGGATCAGCAATGATTCGCCCTTTCTTTGGATATATTCCTGCTATTGGAATTGGTGAAATTAAGCCCGAACACTTCAGCATTTCTCCAAACCCATGCACTGACTATTTTTCAATTCAAGCTGAGTCTCCTGAATTGATGGCGTCTAAAGTGGATCTCCTTTCTATTACCGGTCAACTGGTAACGACTTATGACTTACGACTTATGACCAAATTCCCCGTCTCCTCACTTCCTTCCGGAATTTATTTTGTAAAAATTTCTGGTAAGAATTTCTCACAAGTCAATAAGATTATTGTTCAGCATTAACGCCATGGCAAGCATATTCGAACCATGCCTGCTCCGATGAAATCAGAAAAGGAAATTGCTGACGCGCGCGAACAGGAGGAGCTATATGAACATTATCGTTTCATCGTAGATAAGGGACAGTCGCTGCTTCGCATCGACAAATACCTGATGAACCATATTGGCAACACTTCGCGTAATAGGGTTCAACAAGCGTGCGCGGCGGAATCTATTCTTGTAAATGGCAGTGCTGTTAAACCAAATTATAAAGTTAAACCGGGAGATGACATACAAATTGTTTTGCCTGAACCTGTTCGCGAAATTGAAATCATTCCGCAAAACATTCCGCTTAACATTGTTTATGAAGATGATGACCTGTTGGTGGTAAACAAGCCGGCGGGAATGGTTGTACATCCCGCATACGGCAACTATCAGGGCACGCTGGTGAATGCATTGGTATATCACTTCGGACAACTTCCGCATCATCCGCAGCTCAGCGGCCAACCTGGTTTGGTACATCGCATTGATAAATATACAACGGGGTTGCTGGTAGTTGCAAAAACAGAACTTGCTTTGAACCAACTTGCTAAAGAATTTTATGATCGCACAGTTGATCGCTTGTATTATGCGTTAGTGTGGGGCGATTTCAAAGAAGACTCCGGAACTGTTACCGGCCACGTCGGAAGAAATTTGAGAGATCGCAAGGTGATGGATGTGTTCCCTGAAGGTGAGCACGGTAAGCATGCGACAACGCATTATAAAGTAGTCGAACGTTTTAATTATGTCACATTGGTGCAATGCAAATTGGAAACAGGTCGCACGCACCAAATTCGTGTACACATGAAATACACCGGTCACCCGGTTTTCAACGACATGGAATACGGTGGTGACAGGATTCTGAAAGGGACTACCTTCACTAAATACAGACAGTTCGTAGACAATTGCTTTGCCATCTTAGGTCTTGGTAGACAGTCGCTACATGCGGCCACACTCGGATTCATTCATCCCAAAACGAAACAGAAACTCCACTTTGAAGCTCCTTTACCACAGGATATGTCCGAAGTTTTGGAGAAATGGCGAAGCTATACCCTCAGCCAGTACGAAGAATAACACAACGGTGGCGAGTGATTAATTGAATAATCTTCCTGAATTATATATATCCCTGCAAGGATTTCATTCTTAAATAACAACAATGACTACAATTATGGAAGGAACTATACAATTGGTAACAAAATGTGTAGTAGAAGGACAGAAATTAATTATCGCTAATAATTGAAAAACTGAATCGCGATTTTTGAAAAACTTGTTCAATTCAAGTGATTTTAATTAAAATACAAGAATTTGTATGTTCCTCTGAAGGTAGCTTTCGCATCAAAGGTCAAGTTAGAAAATAGTTATATATTTGCTTTACTCCTAACAGTTCACAACATGAGAATAACAATTACTGTAATTGTTCTTCTATTCAATTCTTTATTCGCCACCGCACAAGTAAATGACAATTGCGCTAATGCAACACGGTTAAATAACCTTAACAATTTCTGTAGTGCAGGCAGTGCGTACACCACCGTAGGCGCTACTGATGATGGATATGCACCGGCGGCATGTTGGAATACTACAGGTACAATTAACGATGTCTGGTTTAGCTTTACTGCCATTGCATACGATGTGAACATTTCCATAACAGGAAACTTAAACGGATTGGGAACCCTCATCAGGCCACAAATTGCATTGTACAGCGGAGCATGCGGAGGAATAATTAATGAACTTGGTTGTACCACTGCACCTGCAGGCACCAATTCTATTTCTTTGTACAAAGGAGGATTAATCATCGGGCAGAGTTATTTAATAAGAGTTGATGGAGTAAATAGCAATACAGGAACCTTTAGTTTGTGCATTAATAATTTTACTCCGCAGCCCAATGCGCAAGGCGATTGCCTCACTGCCGGCAAACTGTGTAATAAGAACACCATTACAAACCCACAGGTTAATGGGCCGGGTAACGATCCCACGGAAGGGATTGGAACCTGTTTGGATAACGGTTTAGGAAATCCTGAATCAAATTCAGTATGGTACCAATGGACTTGTAAAACAACGGGTACTTTAACATTCCATATTACACCTTTAACTCCGGGTGATGATATTGATTTTGCGATGTACGAACTGACACCGAATTGTGCCAACAAAAATCTGATCCGATGTAATGGTGCAAGCTGCCTGGGTGCGGGAAATCTTGGAGTTACCGGTTTGGACCCCAGTGGTATAAATGCAATTGAAAATTTCAACTGTGGTGGTGCGGGAAATGGGAATAGTCCATTCTGCAGTGTTGCTACCATCACCGCAGGCACAACGTATGTTTTACTGATAAATAATTTCACTTCATCAAACAACGGATTTACACTGAGCTTTGGCGGGACCTCTGAATTCCTTGGACCTGAAGCCAGTTTTACTTACACTCCTACGTCAGGATGTATCGTTCCCGGAACTCAAATCAACTTCACCAATACCTCCACAGGTGCTTCGACTAACAAATGGACATTCGGTGCAAATGCAAATCCATCAACATTTACCGGTGTAACTCCTCCGCCGGTTACTTATAATGTACCGGGTACTTATACAGCAACATTAGAAATACAAAGTGCACAAGGTTGCATTGTTGTGTATTCACAAACTGTAAATATAGCACAGCCACCGGCTGCACCTGTTGTTTCACCCGTTACTTATTGTGAAGGTGACAATGCTTCGCCTTTAACTGCAGTTGGCATCGGATTACTTTGGTACAATGCATCTACAGGCGGTGTCGGAAATGTTACTGCGCCTACTCCTGCGACTTCCCCTTCCGGAATTACTACTTATTATGTAAGTCAAACCGTAGGTGGCTGCGAAAGTCCACGTGCGGTACTAACGGTTAACATCAATGCAAAACCTGTTTTAAATATTCCACCAGCCATCGTTTGTTCAGGCCAACCTGCTACGCTCATTGCTACTCCTGATATTCCAGGTGGCACTTATTTCTGGAACACAGGTGGTGCTACCCAAAGTATAACTGTTAACCCATCAGTGAATACTACTTATCAATGTACTTACACTGTAAACGGGTGCTCAACAACTTCTTCTGTACAAGTCACTATTGGTGCTGCACCTACGGTGTCCGTAGCGCCTCAAACAATTTGCAACGGACAAACTGCATCACTGAATGCAACTCCATCTGTAATTGGCGGAAATTATCTTTGGACTCCGGGTGGATTTGCAACGCAAACGATCAGTGTTAATCCCAATAGCAGCACTGCTTATAAAGTCGTCTATGATTATTTCGGCTGCAAAGATTCAACAACGGCCTTAGTCACCGTTAACCCTGTTCCAAATATCACAGTTGCAAATCAAATTATTTGTGATGGCCAGACTGCAACGCTGACAGCTAACACTTCTATAAGTGGCGGTTTGTTTGCCTGGAATCCCGGAGGTGCAAGCAGTTCTACAATCAACGTAACACCTAACAACACCACTGTTTACACTTGCATTTATTCATTATCAGGTTGCATTGATACCACAACTGCTACCGTGCAAGTTAATCCTGTTCCGAATATTACTGTAAGTCCTGAAACAATTTGTCCGCAACAACCAGCAACGCTAACCGCAACACCTGATTTACCAGGAGGGGGCTATCTCTGGACTCCCGGCGGATCCACAGCTTCTACCATCACTGTGAGTCCAAATACAAATACGACCTATTCATGTAGATACATGCTTAATGGATGCCGTGACAGCACAACAGCGTTAGTATCGGTTTATCCGCCACCTAACATTCTTGTTTCTCCTTCAACAAGCATCTGTGAAGGTGATAACATCACACTCACTACAGGTGGCGCTAACACATATACCTGGAATCCGGGGAATCTTATCGGCCCATCTATCACTGTTAATCCGGGCAACACTACAAACTATATCGTAACAGGAACAGACAACAACAATTGTAGCGGAATTAATAATGTCACTGTTACTGTTTTTGTAAAACCGGATGCGGATGCCGGACCGGACTTAAACATTTGCACAGGAAGCACTGCGCAACTACAACCCCGTAAATTGAACGGCCAGTGGCAATACAGTTGGACGCCTGCCACTGATTTAAATAATGACACTATCTCAAACCCTGTATTCAGTGGCAAAACTACGAACACCTACTACCTTACTATCACAGTCCCGAATTCCGTTTGCAATTCTTCATCGGACACCATTGTTGTAAACGTGAACCCGCGGCCGAATGTTGATGCGGGGAGTGACACAACCATCATGGCAGGCAATGAAGTTCAACTTACTGCCTATTCTACAGACAATATAACATGGTCTCCGTTTAATACACTTAGTTGCACAAACTGTTATGCTCCGGTTGCACTTCCATTGTCCACTACGAGCTACATTGTATCAAGCATCAACATTTATGGTTGCCGGAATAGTGATACGGTTACAGTATTCGTTGATGAGCTGATTACCCTTTTTGTCCCCAATGCTTTCACTCCGGAAAGTCCGGTTGGCAACAAATTATTTTCAGCTTTCGGCACAGGGGTTCATGATTTTCAATTTTATATTTTCAATCGCTGGGGTGAAACTGTTTTTCACACTAACGACATCAATGAAACCTGGGACGGAACAGCAGACGGGTCGAATGTGCAGGATGATGTGTATGTCTATCTTGCAAAAGCACGCTCCATCACAGGGAAAAGCATTACCCGCACAGGGCCTGTTACTGTAATCAGGTAATCAGTTTTCCAGCAAAGTCTTCTCTGCTTCCTTCAGAATTTTAAATGCTCCTTCGCGAGTGGCCGATTCTGCGTAGGTTCGCAAAACAGGTTCTGTGCCCGAAGCACGAATAAGTAACCACTCCTTTGCATCACTATCAAAAAAGTATTTGTAGCCATCTGTGTTTTCTATTCGCTTCACTTTATATGAACCGAAAGCTTTGTAGGCATCATTCTTAGTGTTTTCAATAATGCGTTGTTTTACATCTTCCTTCAAGTGAAGATCGCTGCGTTCAAATGAGAAAGGACCGACGATGTCATAAACTTCTTTTATCAAGTCGTCAATATCCTTTCCCGTTTTCGCCATATATTCCCATAATATCAGTCCCATCCAGATTCCATCACGCTCCGGAATATGACCTTTGATTGCTATCCCCCCACTCTCTTCACCACCCAGCAATACATCTTCATTGATCATTATCTCGCAGATGTATTTAAAACCTATTTTCACTACGCGGCACTCCAAGCCATAATATTCGCACAACTTTACAACCTTCGGACTTACACTAAAAGCAACAATCACTTTTCCGCTCATGCCTTTGTACTTGACCAGATACTGGATGAGAAGCAAAATGATGTGATGCGAATCGATGAAATTTCCTTTACCATCATAAAAACCGATTCTATCAGCGTCACCGTCAGTTACCAATCCGGAATCAATGTTCCCGGTTGACTTAATCATATTGCTAAACGGCAACAAATTTTTATGGATCGGCTCAGGTGCCTGTCCATGAAAACCGGGATTGTCATCGCAATGCATCATCGTGATGTTTGGGAACAAACGTTTCATCACATTTTGTCCTGCGCCAAACATAGCATCGTACGCAAGATTCATTTTTGAATTGCGTATTGCAGGCAGGTCGAAATTCTTTTCAACATGACTGATATATGCATCTTCCAGATCTACATATTCGAGCAATGATTTCGATTCAAAATCGGCAAGCACAATCTGATCGACGTTCAAAGCAGCCTCATCAGCGATCATACTTTCAATCTGGGCAACGGCAGAAGGTATCAATGGTCCTCCATAATTACCTTTCAGTTTGTAACCATTGTATGCAGGAGGATTATGACTTGCCGTTATAATAATTCCGATGTTGGCATTATGCTGTACCACTCCCAATGAAATCATCGGTGTACTAACAAATCCCTTTGCAAGCAAAACTTTAATACCATTGTGAGCAAGGACTTTTGTAACTGCTTCAGCAAACAGTTGTCCACCGAAACGGCAATCGTGCCCGACAACAATCTTGATCTCATTGCCTGCATGTTTTATACGTAACCATTTCGCAGTGGCTTCTGTAACGCGCACTACATTTTCTACGGTAAAATCTTTAGCAATGATTGCCCGCCAGCCGTCTGTTCCGAATTTTATTTTATCCATTGTAATTGGTGATGTGACTAATTCATTATTCCTCTTCTTGTCAACTCTTTCTGAAACCGCCGTGCGTTCAGCAAATGTTCCGGATATGTAGCAGCATAAGCATGATATCCGCTGAAGTCAGCGCGGGCACAAAAATATAAATAACGATGATGTGTATAATTCAATACCGCATCAATGCTTGATTGGGTTGGAAGACATATTGGTCCGGGTGGTAATCCGGCATATTTATAAGTATTATATGGTGAGTCAATGCTTTTATAAATATTCAGAACGCGTGTGATCGTAAAATCGCCGACAGCATAGACAAGCGTAGGATCGGCTTCAAGATGCATTCCTTTCTTATAACGGTTTATGTAAACACCTGCAAGGATACTTTTCTCGTCTTCCTTGTTGGTTTCCTTTTGAACGATACTTGCCAATACTGACACATCAGTTTGGGTCAAACCTGCATCGCGAGCTTTGTTTTTTCGTGCAGCAGTCCAAAACTTATCATATTCTTTTTTCATCCGTCGTATGAACTGATCAGCAGACGTGGTCCAATAAACTTCATAAGTATTTGGCAGAAACATCGAAAGAATATTCTCCGGCGTAAAACCCAACCTCTTTGTATACTCATTGTCATTCATCAAATCCAGAATATCATCCGGTTCAGCTTCAATTTGGAAGCTTACCCGATCAGCGAGCTCTTTCTTGGTCCTGATATTACTGAATGTGAGTTGCACCGGTGTTTGCTTACCAGCTCGCAAAAGCTGAATCAACTCTTTGTTGCTCATCTGCGGTGTCACATAATAACGACCCGGTTTGACGTTCTTATCGTATTTCAATTGTTTAGCCGTCCACGTGAATGTTTCTGGATGCAACAATAAATTTTCGCGTCTCATGATATTGAGTACATCATCGAAATCTGAACCGGTTGGAATAAAGAGGTAAAAAGATTTGGTATGGTCGGGAGTTCGAACATTGGGAAAAAGAAATTCACGATAAGCAAGGTAGCCGCCGGAAGTTACAATGATCGCGAGCGCGATCACAACGATCCAGAGCACTTTACGTATGGTCTTTATACGTTTTTTCTTTGACATTTCAATTTCTGCTTACCAATCGCCCTTCTTGCAGAGGGAGGGTGTTTGCATCCCGTATAAATTAACGTCTCCGCACCCCTTTCAAAGAGGCAATTTGCGGATGCAAAGAAACAAAATGCGACACCTATCTTTGCTAATAAACAACAATATTATGCACCAGGTTTCCATTGATGAGTTACGCACCATTCACGCATTTAAGGACTTGCCGGAGGAGCATCTGCAATGGATCCTTGACCATACAGAGTATATAACATATGCTGATGGTGAAGCCATCATGCACACCGGAGATCCTGCAACATACATGTTTATCTTACTTGAAGGGCGTGTTGCTTTTTACATGGATGTGAATGGCCGCCTGGTGTATTATTTCACCTTTGAAAACGATGAACAAACCGGCGGGGTGAGTGGATTATTGCCATACTCACGAATGGTAAAATCACCGGGCACTGCTTATGCCTCCGGTAATTTAAGAGGATTGCGGTTGCATAAAGACCACTTCCCTGAATTGGAAAGATTGAATCCCAGCTTGATTCAACGGCTCATCGGTTACATGACTGAACGTGCAAGAAACTTTGCCACCATGCAGCTTCAACAGGAAAAAGTGAGTGCATTAGGTAAACTTGCAGCCGGCATCGCTCACGAACTTAACAATCCTGCAGCGGCTATCAACAGAACAGCTTCCGAGCTTACAGAAAGAATTAAACTCAATTTCTCACTGACTGAAAAACTCCTGAATGATTGTGTAAAGCCGGAGCAGTTTGACAAAGTCCATACGATGTTTCGTGATTTCAGCAGCCGAAAGGAGAACAATACAAAAGTGAGCACTCTTTCGCGCATGCAAGCGGAAGATGAGATTAATGATTGGCTGGAAGATCACAACATCACTGACGGCCGGCGTATGGCAGAAACTTTTTCGGAAACGGGAATGAAAACCGAACATCTTGATTCTATTTTTAAAATCGTCGGTGAAAAAGGATTTATAAATATCCTGAGTTGGTTGGAAAATGAATCAAGTGCGCGCCGTGCAGTTAAAGATCTTTCCAGCACATTGGGATCCTAAGCTTAGAATTCCACGTGGACAAGTTGTCGCG
>JADMIO011294190.1_pt1 | contig 41148 bp, 32 predicted proteins | sample 8958161 | NCBI WGS metagenome assembly JADMIO01 (sample SAMN16585339, study PRJNA669376) | soil metagenome | isolation source: Crop rotation soil | place: USA: Cullars Rotation, Alabama | collected 2011
GGCGTCCCTGCCCGCCGGCATCGGGCGAAAGGGTATCTGAAGCATATCCCGAACTCGGCAGGCAGGGACGCCTGCCGCTACGGCCCAGCCCGTGGAAACCGCCCCGGAATGAAGATCGTATCACGTCCGGGCAGCGTCGGGATCTCGCGGTCGCAGGCCACGCACCAGATGTCCCAGTGGCCGTCGATGTAGTTGCGATTGGCCGGCAGCGGACACGCCTGGGCGAACAGATACCATTTGCCGGCGATCGGGTAGAACGCGGGCGTTGCGACGTGAAACAACGCGTCGTCGCGATACAGGCCTTCCCATTTTGTCTGCAGCACCGTGTCGAGATCGAGCTGCTCCCAGCCGCGCCCGGGATGATCGCTCACGGCGATCCCCGGCCGCCAGCGTTTCCCTTTTTCCACGCCGACTTCGATGGAGAGCACGTAGGTGCGGCCGGTTTTGAACACCTGATGCCATTCGTAATACGCGTTCGGCGTGGACGCGAAGATCTGGCCCATGCCGCGCGGATCCCGCTCGTTGAATTGCCGGGTCCACGTCTTGCCATCGCGCGACGTCGCGAGCCGGATGCCGGGCAGCGTGCCGTCCTTGCCGCGATACGAGTAGTACAAGTACCAGTCCCACGTGCCGTTCGCCGCGCCGCGCTCGCGCCAGACGGCCGCCTGCGACGCCATGTTTTCGAAATAAGGCGCGGCCGGTTCCGGCGCGAGCACCGGCGCGGTTCCGTAGCGCTTGATGGTCGTCGCGCCGACGGACGCGTAGCCATCGCCCACCGGACAGATCGCGAGCCCGATGTGGTCCTGCACGTTTCCAGTGCTGCCTGAATAATAGATGTAGTACGCGTCCTCCTCCGGTACGTGCAGGACGGCATCGAGCCGGATCGTCTTCGCGTCCCAGCCTTCGCCGCGCGGACCGAAGATCGGGTTGGCCGGATCCTGGTGCCAAGTGAATGGATCGGTGACCGATGCCCACGCCTTGCCGATCGCGCACACGGCGCGATTGGTGGTGGGCACGCCCGAATAAAACATCACGAGCTTCGTGGGATCGCGCGGATTCGGCACGATGCAGGACTCCTGCACCTGTTGCGATTCCCAGGCGCCGTCGGCGCGATTGATGATGATCTCGCCGCGGATCGCGCCGGCGGCGCACGCAAGCGTCGCGCCCGACGACAGGAGGCTTGCCGCGGCGAGGGCGCTGAGCGTTCGCATGGGTGATGTTCGCTGACGTTCGAGCAGGGAGGCAAACGTTGATTGAGCGCAGAGGCGTCTCAGAACAGCTAAACGCATCGCAGCCGAGGTGACGAGGCTGTCGGTCCGAAACGTTCGCGCGTCAGCCTCACGTCGGCTGCTACGCGCAGATCGGAATGCCATTCCCCCGTAGGGGCGTCGCTCGCCGACGCCCGCGAAACGGAATCGGGATTTCCCGTAGCGGCAGGCGTCCCTGCCTGCCGATGAACGGGTGTCCGAACGCCCGCCGCTACGCCTGCGCCGTGGAACGCGTTCGCGTAGCAGCCGTGACGAGGCTGTCGTTCGAAATCGGATTGTAGGGGCGTCGCTTGCTGTAACGCCCGCGAACGTGATTCCGACCGGGCTTCGCGGGCGCCGGCGAGCAGCGCCCCTACGCGATCGAACTCCTGCCGGTTTCAATCTGTCCGCGGCGCGATGCCGTTGCGGCGACGGATGCCCGCCGCAGACTCCGCCCATGCTGAAAGCATTTCTTTTCGCCGCCGGCATCCTGACCGGCCTGCTTCGACTCGCGGCCGCGGAGGGTTCGACGACGACCAAACCGACGATCTTCGTCCTGGGCGACTCGACGGCGCGAAACACGGCGAAGGGCAAAAACGGCGAGCAGTGTGCGGGCTGGGGAACGCCGCTGGCGGATTATTTCGATCCGGCCAAAGCCGAAGTCGCGAATGTCGCCCACGCCGGCACGTCCAGCCGGACCTATTACACCAATCCGGGCGACTGGCCGTCGGTGCTGCCGCGGATCAAACGCGGCGACTTCGTGCTGCTCGTGTTCGGCATCAACGACGGTTCGGCGCCGCCGACCGGACGCGGTTCGCTCCCCGGATTGGGTGACGAGACCGTCGAGGTGAAGAACCGCGATGGCAGCACCGAGATCGCGCACACCTATGGCTGGTACATGTCGACGATGGCCAACGCCGCGCGGGAGAAGGGCGCGCACGTCACCCTGCTCACCGTGACGACCCGCAACATCTGGACGAACCCGAAGGCGAAGTTCCGCGACGCCACGCCGGTCGATCCGCTGCCGGCGGATTATGATCCCAAGGAGGACCGGATCGAGCGCGGCACGGGCAATGGCAAATACACGCAGTGGACGAAGGACGTCGGGCAGAAGCTCGGGCTGCCGGTGCTGGACCTGACCAATCTTTGCGCGGACAAGTACGAGGCCATGGGGCGCGAGGCCGTCGACCGGTTCTACAGCGATCACAACCACACGTATGTGCCCGGCGCCGACATGGTGGCGGCGACGATCGTGTCGGGCCTGAAGGCGTTTCCCCAAAGTCCGTTTGCGCCACTCCTGTCCGCCAAAGGCCGCGCGGTGCCGACGGCGGATCGAAAGTACATCAGCGAAAACGGGGCCCGTTAGTTGCGCCGCACGGGCGGGTGCGCTTGGTTGCCGGCTCAACGAACACTCAACCCCGTACCCCCATGCCTTATGTCGACGGCTTCGTGTTGCCCATTGCGCGGAAAAACCTCGCGATTTATGCCCGGATGGCGCGGGTGGCGGGGAAGATATTTCGCGAACATGGCGCGCTCGAGTTTCGGGAATGCACGGGCGACGATCTCCGCGCGACGATGGGCGTGCCGTTTACCAGTCGCATCACTCTGAAGCCCGGCGAAACGCTCCTGTTCTCCTGGATCATGTTCAAGTCGCGCGCCGACCGCGATCGCGTCAATGCGCGGGTGATGAAGGATCCGCGGCTGGCGCGGATGATGGAGGGCAAGGCGGTGCCCTTCAATCCGAGCCGGATGCTTTACGGCGGCTTCAAGGTGCTGGTCGACGCTTGAAGAAAAAACTCGTGGTGCTGACCGGCGCAGGCATGAGCGCCGAAAGCGGGATCCCGACTTTTCGCGGCGCGAACGGCCTGTGGGAAAACCATCGCATCGAGGATGTCGCCACACCCGCCGCCTGGTCCCGCGACCGCGAGCTCGTCCTGCGATTCTACAACGAGCGGCGCCGGCGGATGTGGGACTGCCGGCCGAACGCCGGGCACCTCGGGCTCGTCGCATTGGAAGCGCACTTCGACGTCGAGATCATCACCCAGAACGTCGACAACCTGCACGAACGCGCCGGCAGCACGCGCGTCACCCACCTGCATGGCGAATTGACGAAGGCGCGCAGCTCGCTGGACCCGAACCTGGTGTATGAGATCGCTGGCTGGGAACTGAAGCTGGGCGACAAGTGTGCGCGCGGATCGCAGCTCCGGCCGCACATCGTCTGGTTCGGCGAAGCGGTGCCCATGATGGACCGGGCGATCGAAATCGTCCGCGGCGCCGACGTCCTGGCGATCATCGGAACGTCGCTCAGCGTTTACCCGGCGGCGTCGCTCATCGATTTCGCGCCGGGTGACGCGAGCGTTTTCTATGTCGATCCGGAGCCGGCGTCCACCGATCGCCAGGTGACCGTGATCCAGGCCGGCGCCGGCGACGGTGTGGCGGAACTCACCCGGGTGCTGCTTGGCCGGTGACGCCCGTGCCACGGGACGTCAAATCGAACCGTGAGGGTAGCGGCCGACGTCACGACGCTGACGCGTGGACGTTTCGAACGACAGCCTCGTCACCTCGGCTGCTACGCAACGGATTCCGCGGCGCAGGCGTAGCGGCGGGCGCCTGCCGCTACGGGGAATGGCATTTCGATCTGCCCGTAGCGACGAGAAGTTTATCCTTGCCAGCTAACACCGCTGCTCGGTTGCTACGCGCCGGCTCGCCTTCCAGAACCGAACGAGGGACGACGGTAGGACTGCCGCTCGCCGGCACGCCGCAAACGACACTCGGAACCCCGTGCTCGGCATGGCGACGAGCGCCAGCCCTGCCATGCTTTCATCCCACCCAGTCGCGGGCGTTGCGAAACAGCTTCATCCAGGGCGAATCCTCGCTCCATGACTTCGGTGCCCAGCTCATGCAGACGGAGCGGTGCACGCGTTCGGGGTGGGGCATCATGATCGTGACGCGGCCGCTAGTGGTCGTGAGCGCGGTCATGCCGTAGGGCGAGCCGTTCGGATTGAGGGGATACTGCTCGGTCGGCTGGTGCCGGTTGTCCACGAATCGTCCCGCCACCAGTCCGGATCGGTTCATCGCGGCGGCGGCCGCGGCGTCCGGGAATTCCGCGTACCCTTCGCCGTGCGCGACCGCGATCGGGATGACCGAGCCTTCCATGCCGGCGAAGAGCACGCTCGGGCTCCGCTCGATCTGCACCGAGACATAGCGGCCTTCGTACCGCTCGGAGATATTCTGCACGAAACGCGGCCACAGGTTGGCGCCGGGGATGATCGACTTGAGGTTGCTCATCATCTGGCAGCCGTTACAGACGCCGAGCGCGAACGCATCCGCACGGGCGAAGAACGCCGCGAATTCGGCCCGCGTCCGCTCGTGGAACAGAATGCTCTTCGCCCAGCCTTCGCCGGCGCCGAGGACGTCGCCATAGCTGAATCCGCCGCACGCGATCACGCCGCGGAAATCCCGCAGCGAAACGCGGCCCGAAAGGATGTCGGTCATGTGCACGTCGACGGCGCGGAAGCCGGCGCGCACGAGGGCCGCCGCCATCTCGACCTGGCCGTTGACGCCCTGCTCGCGCAATACCGCGACGGGCGGTTTGGTTTTGGACACAGAGGTCACCGAGGGAGGCATGGAGATCACGGAGGATGGCTTTCGCTCTGTGGCCTCTCGAGTTCGCTCCGTGGCCTCTGTGTCGAAACTGAACAAGATTTTCGGGCTGATGCCCGGATCGTCGCGATCGAGCTTCAACTGGTACTCCTGTTCCGCGCACTTGGGATTGTCGCGGAGGATCTGGATGCGTCGCGTGACGTCGGACCAGATGGCGCGCAGCGCGGAGAGGTTTTCGTCGAGCAGGACGTTGCCCGCCTGGACGACGCGGAAGGCGTAGTCGCGATTGAGCGTGCCGATGCGGCGCGTCGCGGCGTCGAGGCCGTGCGCGCGGAGCACGGAGGTCACGGCGTCGACCTCCGCGGCGCGCACCTGAACGACGGCACCGAGCTCCTCGGTGAAGAGCGCGGCGAACGCGTCGCCGGCCGGTAGGTCCAGCGTCACGCCGACATGTCCGGCAAACGCCATCTCGACCGCCGTGGCGAGCAGGCCGCCGTCGGAGCGATCGTGGTAGGCGAGGAGTTTTTGTTCGCGGCCGAGTTGCTGGATTGCGTTCCAGAAATTCTTCAGGTCGGTGGCGGAGTCCACGTCGGGCGGACCTTCTCCCATCTGCGAAACCACCTGCGCGAGGATCGAACCCCCGAGGCGGTTCTTGCCGCGTCCGAGGTCGATCAGGAGCAGAACGGAGTCGTGATCCTGCGCGAGCTGGGGCGTGAGCGAGAGGCGGACATCCGTGACGGGCGCGAAGGCCGAGACGATCAGCGAAATGGGCGCGGTCATCCGCTTTTCGCCGGCGCCGTCCTTCCACACCGTGCTCATGCTCATCGAGTCCTTGCCGACCGGGATCGTGATGCCCAAGGCGGGACAGAGCTCCATCCCGACGGCCTTGACCGCGGCATAAAGGTCCGCGGCGTCGCCGGGCACCGCCGGCGCAGCCATCCAGTTCGCCGAGAGATTCACCTTCCCGAGCTCGCCGATCTGCGCGGCGGCAAGATTGGTGAGGGCTTCGCCGACGGCGAGGCGGGCGGCAGCGGCCGGGTTGTTGATTGCGACGGGGGTCCGTTCACCCATGGCCATCGCCTCGCCGGTGGTGATATCGAAGGCCGCCGCGGTGACGGCGCAATCGGCGACCGGCACCTGCCAGGGCCCGACCATCGGATCGCGGCAGATGAGCCCGCCGACCGTGCGGTCACCGATCGAAATGAGGAACGTTTTGTCGGCAACGGTGGGGTGGGCGAGGATGCGGCGCGTCGCCTCGCGCAACAGGCTTAGCGTAGCAGCCGAGGTGACGAGGCTGTTTTGCGGAGTCGCAGTCTCGGACAGCCTCCTTACGTCGGCTGCTACGGGATTCAGGTCGGCCGCTCCTGCCAGTGGCGAAAGATCCAGGGGAACGAGTGTTCGCCGGCGCGACTGCTCCCGGCGGTGCATGCGCGGCGGTTTGCCGAGGAGGACGTCGAGCGGCATGTCGATCGGCCGGTTCTTGAACACGGGATCTTCGACGACGAGCCGGCGTTCTTCGGTGGCCTCGCCGACGACGGCAAACGGTGCCCGTTCGCGCTGGCAAAGCTGCTCGAAGACCGGCAACCGCGCGGCGGGCACGGCGAGGACGTAGCGCTCCTGGGCTTCGTTGCACCAGATTTCGAGCGGACTCATGCCTGGTTCGGCGTTGGGGATCGCGCGCAGATCGAACCGCCCGCCGCGGCCGCCATCGTTCACGAGCTCGGGCAGCGCATTGGAGAGGCCGCCCGCGCCGACGTCGTGGATGAAGGCGATGGGGTTTTCGTCGCCGAGCGCCCAGCAGCGATCGATCACCTCCTGGCACCGCCGCTGCATCTCCGCGTTGTCGCGCTGCACGCTGGCGAAATCCAGATCCTCGCTGCCGGCGCCGCTCGCGATCGAGCTCGCCGCGCCGCCGCCCAGCCCGATGAGCATCGCCGGTCCGCCGAGGACGATGAGTTTGTCGCCCGGCTTGATCTCGCCTTTGCGGACGTGGCCCGGCCGGATGTTGCCGATGCCGCCGGCGAGCATGATTGGCTTGTGATAACCACGCAGCTCTCCCTCCGGGGGTTTGGAGTTTAGGGTTTGGAGTTTGGAGTTGCCGGAACTCGAAACTCCGAATTCCGAACTCCGAACTTCGCCCGGCGCGGCGGCGGGGACCAGGGCTTCGAACGTGCGAAAGTAGCCGTTGATGCTGGGCCGGCCGAACTCGTTGTTGAATGCCGCCGCGCCGAGCGGTCCCTCGATCATGATGTCGAGGGCGGTGACGATGCGGCCGGGTTTGCCGTTTTCCTGTTCCCAGGGCTGCACGGCTCCGGGCAGTTTCAGGTTCGAGACGGTGAAACCCGTGAGGCCGGCCTTCGGCTTCGCGCCGCGACCGGTCGCGCCTTCGTCGCGGATCTCGCCGCCGGAGCCCGTCGCGGCACCGGGAAATGGCGAGATCGCGGTCGGATGGTTGTGGGTCTCGACCTTGCAGAGGATGTGGATGTCCTGCTCCTCCGCGAAATAGTCGCCTGACTGTGGATGGACGAAAAATCGGCCGCCCCGCGTGCCCGCGAGCACGGCGGCGTTGTCCTTGTAGGCGGAAAGAATGCCGTCGCTGTGGAGCTGATGCGTGTTCCGGATCATCTGGAACAGCGAGCGATCCTGCGGCTGGCCGTCGATGTCCCAGGTCGCGTTGAAGATCTTGTGCCGGCAGTGCTCGGAATTCGCCTGCGCGAACATCATCAACTCGATGTCATGCGGGTCGCGGCCGAGCTTCGTGAACGCGTTCACGAGGTAGTCGATTTCGTCGTCCGCGAGCGCGAGTCCGAGGTCGCGGTTGGCGGCCACGAGCGCCGCGCGGCCGTTCGCGAGCACGGGCACGCGGGCGAGCGGTTTCGGGGATTCGTGGCGGAAGAGCACCGCGCAGGATTCGAGGTCGGGGAGCACGACCTGGGTCATGCGATCGTGGAGTTTCGCGGCGAGGGCGCGCAGCCCAGTCGCAGCCGAGACCACGACGCCGGAATCGACTTGGAGTCCGGTAGCAGCCGAGGTGACGAGGCTGGGATCGACATTCGACAGCCTCCTTACGTCGGCTGCTACCTTCACGTCGGGCGCCGCTCCAAGATCGATCGTATACGCCACGACGCGCTCGATCCGCCCGACTTTTTGCAGGCCGCACGTCCGCGCGATGTCGGTGGCTTTCGACGACCACGGCGAGATCGTGCCGGGCCGCGGGGCGACCACCTGGAGCAGTCCCTCGACGCGATCGCCGGCGCGGCGCGGTCCGTAGGTGAGCAATTGTTCGAGGATCGAACGCTCGGAAGGGGTGAACTCGCCCGTGGTGTCGACCAGGTGAACGAATTCCGCGCTGAGGGCGCGGGCGGGCAGGCCGGCGGAGGCGAGATCCTGGAGGAGCTTCTGGATGCGGAATGGAGACAGCGCCGGTGAGCCGCGAAGGATCAGCATGGTCGGGAAAGAACGACGCTCAACCACGCCGTCGGCGCGGTCAAGCGGCTTGGGCGGAGAGCGGTAGGGCTGCCCGTTGGCCGGCACGCCGCGGATGACAATCGTAATCTCGTGCCCGGCATGGCGACGAGCGCCAGCCCTACACGGGTTTTGAGTTTTGGGTTTTGGGCTCGGAGTATTTGGAGTTTGGCGTTTGGAGTTTGGAGTTTCGCTTCTCCCTCATTTGGAATTCCGAGTTTGCGACAATCGGGTAGGGCTGCCGCTCGCCGGCACGCCGCGGATGACAATCGGAATGCCCTCAGCCTCGTCACCTCGGCTGCTACGCTCCCGCGTTCTGAACGCAGGCGTAGGGGCGTCGCTGGTCGACGCCAGAAGACGTGAATCGAAATCCCGTTCGCGGGCGTCGACGAGCGCCCCTACGTCCGAAACAGGCTCGCCCCGGCGGCTACGTCCGCCCCGCGTTCGTTAAGACGCGCCGATTGGAGAAAGCCGTTGACCAATTTGACGCCGTCGCCGAGATGAGCGCTTTTGCGAGTGTCGATTTCCCGTTGCCGAATGCCGATTGAACCCAAAGCGCGCGCCGCCGGCCCGATTGCCCTGCGATCGGTGACCGCAGGTGCCCGATCGGCAATCCGCTCATGAGTGAACGGATCAGCCACGAATGCGGCGTCGCGCTGGTGCGCCTCCTGAAGCCGCTCTCCTACTACCAGGAGAAATACGGGTCGCCGCTCTGGGGCTTCACCAAGCTTTTCCTGCTGATGGAAAAGCAGCACAACCGCGGCCAGGACGGCGCCGGCGTGGCGTGCGTCAAATTGGACATGCCGGCGGGCGCGCCCTTCATGTTCCGCGAGCGCAACATCAAGGCGAACCCGCTCGACCGGATCTTCCGCAGCCTCCTCTCGCAGTACAACGCCCACGTCGACAGCGGCGTCATCCATCCGGAGTTCACCGACACGGTGAAGAAGAACTTCGACTTCGGCGGCGAGCTCCTGATGGGCCACCTCCGCTACGGCACGAGCGGCGGCTACAACATCTCGTCGTGCCATCCCTATTTCCGGCGCAGCCCCTGGCCCACGCGCAACCTCGCGCTCTGCGGCAATTTCAACCTGACCAACACGCAGGAGCTCAACCAGTCGCTCATCGCGATGGGCCAGCATCCGATCTTCGAGACGGACACCCAGGCGATCCTCGAGAAGATCGGGTTCTTCCTCGATGAGGAGCACGAGGATATCTACCGGTTTCTCCGCAAGCGGGACGTCGCCGGCGAGGAGCTTTCGCGGCGGATCAGCGAGGACCTCGACGTCACGCGCGTCATCACGCGCGCCTCGCAGCGCTGGGATGGCGGCTACGTCCTCGCGGGCCTGATCGGCAACGGCGACGCGTTCGTGGTGCGCGACCCGAGCGGCATCCGGCCGTGTTTCTGGTTTCAGAACGACGAGGTGGTGGCGTTCGCCTCGGAGCGGGCGCCGCTCATGACGGTGTTCGACCTCGAGGTGAAGGACGTGAAGGAGGTCTCGCCGGGACACGCCGTGGTGATCAAGAAGCGCGGCGTCGTGGCCGAGCAGCCCTTCACCGCGCCGCTGCCGCGGGCCTCGTGCTCGTTCGAACGGATTTATTTTTCGCGCGGCAACGACATCGACATCTATCGCGAGCGGCAGGCGCTCGGCGGGCAGCTCGCGACGCAGGTGCTGAAGTCGATCGACCACGACTGGGGCAACACCGTCTTCAGCTTCATCCCGAACACCTCGGAGGTGGCCTTCTACGGGTTGATGTCGGCGCTGCGCACCCGGCGTCGCGACGAGGTGAAGTCCGCGATCCTCGAAGCGAGCCGGCACGGCAAACTCACCGAGGCGATGCTCGACGATCTCATCCTGCGCAACTGGCCGCGGGGCGAGAAGGTGGTTTCGAAGGACATCAAGATCCGCACGTTCATCGGCCAGGAGACGCTGCGGAACCAGCTCGCGAGCCACGTGTACGACATCACCTATGGCTCGCTGCGGCCGGGCGTGGACAACCTGGTGGTGGTCGATGACTCGATCGTGCGCGGCACGACCCTCCGGCGTTCGATCCTGCGTATCCTGGCCCGGCTGAATCCGCGGAAGATCGTGATCGTTTCGACCGCGCCGCAGATCCGTTATCCCGACTGCTACGGCATCGACATGTCCGAGCTGGGGAAATTCATCGCGTTCGAGGCGGCGATCGGGCTCATCAAGGAACGCGGCCAGACGGACCTCCTCGACGAGGTGTACGAGTTGTGCCGCAACGAGGTGAAGAAGGACGGGACGTCGAACCACGTCCGCCGGATCTACGAACCCTTCAAGCCGGAGGACATCTCGCGGAAGATCGTCGATCTCGTGCACCCGAAGAACCTCGAGTGGCACGGCGAGGTGGAGATCATCTTCCAGACGATCGAAAACCTGCACATCGCGGTGCCGAACCATCGCGGCGACTGGTATTTCACCGGCCGGTACCCGACTCCCGGCGGTTACCGCGTCGTGAACCAGGCGTTCATCAATTATTACGAGAAACAGGAGGGCCGAAGCTACTGAAATGGATGATGGCTGGATGGGTGATGTTTGATGGAGAAAACCGTCAAATGAGTTCGGAATCACCCATCACCCATCACCAATCACCCTGACCGTAGACGCCTGCCCATTACCCGCCTCCCTAATGTCCCTGTCGTACGAAAAATCCGGTGTGCGCTATGACCAGCTCGATGCGTTCAAACGTGCGTGCCAGCGGGCGGCGCGAACGACCGCCGGCGCGCTGCAGGCGCAGGGGTTTGCCGAGCCGGCCACGACGCGCGGCGAGAGCGCCTACCTGATCGAGGCGGCGGATCATTTTCTGGCGCATGTGGAGGAGGGGCTCGGGACGAAAAATCTCGTCGCGGATGCGGTCTACGCGGCGACCGGCCGGTGCTTTTACCGGGAGATCGCGATCGATACGGTGGCGACGATCGTCAACGACCTCATCACCTGCGGCGCCATGCCGATCTCCGTCGCGATGCATGCCGCGGTGGGAGATTCGGACTGGTTTGCGGACACGACGCGCACCAAGGCACTCGTCGACGGATTTGCCGAGGGCTGCCGGCTCGCGGGCGCGGTCTGGGGCGGCGGCGAAACGCCGACGCTCGGCGGCGTGGTCGAGCCGGAGGCGATCGTGCTCGCGGGTTCGGCCATCGGCAAAATCTCCCCCAAGCATCTCCGCATCGTCGGCGACGTCCGGGAGGGCGACGCGATCATTTTTTTCGCGTCGTCGGGCGTGCAGACCAACGGCCTCTCGCTGTGCCGGCGCGTGGCGACGCAGCTCCCGCAGGAATATCAGACGCCGATCGGCCACGGTGATGCGCGGACGCTCGGCGAAGCGCTGCTCGCACCCTCGGTGATCTACGTGGCGTTCGTGCGGGAGTGCCAGCGCCGCGGACTGAAGCTGAATTACGTGGCGCACGTGACCGGGCACGGCTGGCGCAAGCTCATGCGGCTGGAGGAACCGTTCATCTACGAGATTCACGCGCCGCGGCCGGCACCGGCGCTTTTTCAATTCCTCGAGGAGGCCGGCCCGATCGAGCGGCGCGAAATGTATGCGACGTTCAACCAGGGCGTCGGCTTCGCGGTGTACGTTTCGCCAGGGCAGGTCGATGCCACCCTGGCCGTCGCGAAGGAAACCGGGTACGATGCCTGGCTCGCCGGCCGCGTGAAGCAGGCCGGTCGCCGGAAAGCCGTTGTCGTGCCGTCGCTCGGCCTGACCTTCGAGGGCGACACGCTGCAGGTGAGATGAACGCGGACGGAACCAGCGCAGCTCCGCCGGCCGGTGCGTCGCAGCCGCCACTGGAGCACGCGCGGCGTCGGCATCCATGGACGTGGCTCGCGGCCATCGCGATCGCGGTGCTGGCCATCGCGGCGGTGGCGCGCGGCTACCATCGTTTTCCGAGCGACGAGGAACGGAAGTATTTCGGGTGGTGGTACGGCCTCGAGTCGCTCGACGACTCCAACGCCCGCGGCTGGATCGCGGAATTTCGCGATGACGGGTCGCTGCACATCACGTTTGGCCGGTGGCACCGCGTGAATGCGGAAAAGGCCTGGCAATTCAGTTCATCCGAGGAAACGGGCCGCTGGCGCGTGCGTGACAACCTGCAGCAACTGGCCAGCGAGGACCCCGCGCGCCATGTGAGCTGGGTCGAGCGCATTCAACGATTCCAGGAGACCGGCAGCGTCCGGCGGCTGCACTCGTATCGCACCACGCTGATCAACGAGCATGAGCTGCGCTATGTCGCGGTCGCCGACGGCACGGCGTTTCGCTCGCTGCACTCGCGGGTCGCCGTCGAAATGCCGTCCGAGCCGCTGCCGCCCGAGCAGTGGTCGGTCGCGCCCGGGTCGGCGGGCACGGCGCCGCGGTAGGCGTCGGCGCGCTCGCGCTCCAGCCTCGTCACCTTGCTACCCGAAAGGGCCCAGTTACTCTGCGTAGCAGCCGAGGTAACGAGGCTGGCTGTTCATGCTGAGGAAATCTTCCCAATGCGACCTCGATCAACGGCCGCATTGTATATCTGCCAGAACGTTGGAGCGAACCGCTCCAAACTTGGATACCCCGGAACGATGCAACCCGCATACCTCCACTCGGCCGGGGACGAACATAATCCCGCCCGGACTGGATTTTCCGCGACGTATTCGCACACGTTGGCAAGCGCCTTGGGACTGCGCCGCGATTCTCGAAGCACGCTGTCGTGTCCCTGGTGTTGAAAATGATGGGGCGTGAGGAATTTTTCCAGGTGGCTTCGAAGGAATGTGGTGCCGATGCGTTGGTCGGAGTCCGGCGCCACGCCCATCCAGATGAGATGGAGGTGATCAGGCATCAGCGTGTAGATCGGGTTGAGCAAGTGTTCGCGCGCCGCCGCATGAAGCATGCCTTCTCGAAAACGAGCGTGAAACTCCGAGGTGAGCCAGCCCGTCGCGCGATTCTCGATCGTGTGGGTCCAAAGAACGATTGCCGTGCCGCGATAATGTTCGGGACAAAGGCGCGGAAGAAATCCGCGTTTTTGTGGATCATGGATTGCCATCGCCAGCCTCGTTACCTCGGCTGCTACGCAGAGCAATCGCTCCGAATACCCCAAAATTGGGGTGTCTCAGGTAGCAGCCGACGTAAGGAGGCTGATGTTCAACCTCCGAAACACTCCAGATACTTCAACCCGCTGCCCGTGTTGAATAACACCACCCGGTCGGACGCGCTGATCTCCTTTGCGGCGAGGAGCTGCTTCAGCGCCGCGTAGCACGCCGCGCCTTCGGGTGCGGCGAAGACGCCTTCCGCGGCGCCGATCTCCTTCGTGCAGGTGATCATCTCCTCGTCGGTCACCGCGATCGCGCCGCCGTGGGAGTCGCGCAGCGCGCGGAGCATGAGGAAATCGCCGATCGCCTTCGGCACGCGCAGGCCCGACGCTTTCGTGTGCGCGCCGAGATGCTCGGCGGCAAATTTCTCGCCGGTCTCGAACGCGCGGACGATCGGCTGGCAGCCGGTGGCCTGCACGGTGAACATCCGCGGCAATTTCACGCCGGCCGGCAGCAGCCGAAGCTGTTGCAGCTCCTCGAAGGCCTTCCACATCCCGATCAGCCCGGTGCCGCCGCCGGTGGGGTAGACGATCACATCCGGCAACTCCCACTCGAGCTGCTCCGCCAGTTCGTAGCCGAGGGTTTTCTTGCCCTCCGCGCGGTACGGTTCCTTGAGCGTGGAGACGTCGAACCAACCCTCGGCCGTTTTCCGTCTCGCCACCTCGGCTCCACAGTCGGTGATCAACCCGTCGATCAACGTCACAAACGCCCCGGTCTGTTCACACTCGACGACGTTCGCGCGCGGCGTGTCGCGCGGCATGAAGATGTGCGCCTCCATCCCGGCCCGCGCCGCATAGGCCGCCAGCGCGCCAGCGGCGTTTCCCGCCGAAGGCACCGCGAGCTTCTTCAGGCCGAACTGCTTCGCCATTGAGACGGCGGTCGTCATGCCGCGCGCCTTGAAGCTGCCGGTGGGATTCTGCGCCTCGTCCTTGATGAAGAGGCGCGTCATCCCGTGTCGCGCGCCGAGCCGGGAGGCCGGGAGCAGCGGCGTGAACCCCTCGCCGAGCGTGACCACATCCTCGTCCGATTTCACCGGCAACACTTCGCGGTATCGCCAGAGCGATTTGACTCGGCCGCGCAACGCGTCGCGCGTGAGCGTGCGCGCCGCGGCCGCGAGATCGTAGCGGGCGAAGAGCGGTTTGCCGCAGCACGCGCTGACGTTTTGCGGCGTGGCGGCGTCGTGCGGCTTGCCGCAGAGCGAGCAGTCGAGGTGGGTGAGGTGCACGCGTCCCGCCAGCCAACCCGAGACCCGCCCGGCCGCAAGGGCGAAGCGCATGCCACGCGCCGCCTGCGCCGACTCAATGCTCGCACCGGCTATGACGCGGCGGTTGTGTGGCGGGGAATGAAACGCGCCCTCCATGTGCTCAGCGGCCCCACCGCGGTCGGCAAGACCGAGTGGGCGCTGCGCTGGGCGGAGGCGAACGACGCGGAGATCATCTCCTGCGATTCGCTGCTGTTTTATCGCGGCATGGACATCGGCACCGCGAAGCCGGCGCCTGCCGAGCGCGCCCGCGTGCCGCATCACCTGATCGACGTGTGCGCGCTGACCGAGGTGATGAACGTCACGCGGTTCGTCGAACTGGCCCGGCGGGCGGCGGAGGAAATTGTCGCGCGTGGCCGCCGCGTGCTCGTGACCGGCGGCAGCGGCTTCTACCTGAAGAGTTTTTTCTCCGCGGTGGCGGATGACGTCGTCGTGCCGGAGGCCGTCCGGGTGGCGGCGCGAAAACTAAGCCTCGAGGCGGCGCTGGCCCGGTTGCGGGAATTGAATCCGGGCGGACTCGGCACGCTCGATGTCGCGAACCCGCGGCGCGTCACGCGGGCCCTGGAGCGCTGCCTTTCCTCGGGACGGACGCTGGCGGAGCTGGCGGACGAGTTTGCCCGCCAGGCGCCGCCGTTCGCGGACTGGTCGGTCACCTTGACGCGGCTGGACCGCGACCCGGCTGACTTGGAGCGCCGGATCAACCGGCGCGTGGCGGCGATGCTGGAGGCGGGACTGGTGGAGGAAGTGCGGCGGCTGCGCGCGATGGGACTGGAGAAGAACCCCAGCGCGTCCAAGGCGATCGGTTACCGTGAGGTGCTCGCGTACCTCGAGGGAAGGCTTCCCGAGCCTGAACTGGCCCCGCAGATCGCCCGGAACACGCGAGCGCTGGTCAAGAAACAGCGGACGTGGTTTCGGACGCAGTTGCCGAAGCATCGCGTGATCGCGGCGGACGGCTTGCGCGACGTCGCGGACCTGTTCGAGGCGTGACAAATTGTCGGCCGTCACCCGGCTTGGTGTAGCGGCGGGCGTCCCTGCCCGCCGGAATTGGCCGAAAGGGACTCCGACGTGCATCCCTAAGTCGGCAGGCAGGGACGCCTGCCGCTACGCGAACAAACTCCAAACTCAGGACGACTTATTTGCGCCGATAGAAATCCCGGAAGTACACCAGCGTGTCGGTATCGAAGATGTCGATGATGCCGCTGTTCGCGGTGACCATGCAGCGTGCGCTGGCGCGGCGCCCGAGGCGAAACGTGTCGGTGTTGTTCAGCACCTTGTTGCTCGAACCGAGCTCGGCGAACGTCACGCGCCCGCCGGGCTGCACCGTGATGGTCCGGTCGCCGGGATTTTCGCCGGTGACGTAGGTGCCGAGCAGGGACTTTCCGACCACAGCCAACTCGGCCGCCTCGAGCGGGGTTGGGCGGTCGGTGGTGCGGTTCACGTTGTCCACGCGCAGCGCGGAGAAGAGCGTGTGGAAATTCACCGCGATGGCCGCGGCGAGAACCAGCAGGCCGATGGCGCGGTGGGCGGGACGGCGGGCCCGGTGGGTGGCGGGGAGCTGGGCCATGGCGGTCAGTGCTCGATCACGAACACGGGGAAATTGCGGTAGCCGAGGCGAAACGTTCCGCGGTCGAGGTCGCCATCGTCGATCAGCCGATCGATTTCGCGAAGTTGCTGCCGGTCGACCGAGACCGGGCTGGCCGGGGTCGAGATGAGCACGATCGCGGCGCGATGCCGCTCGCCCTGGTGCAGCGAATTGGGTGCCCACAGGTAGCGGCCGCCGATCGGGGTGGATTTGGTCCAGTTCGACTTTTCGAGCAGCGGCTTCATTCCCGGTGGGTACTTGCCGGGCACGGCCTCCGCGTCGGGCCAGTCACCTTTTTCCCGCGCGTAGGTTTGGAAGGCGGCGAGAAAAGCCCGGAGGTCGCGCGTCACCGCCCGGCCCCGCGATTTCACGCTGATCGCCTGGAGCGCCGGCACCACCACGGCGGCCACGAGGCTGAGGACGAGGATGACCACCGACACGTGGAGCAGGCCGATGCGCGACCCGCCCGGACGCCGGAGCGGACGGCCGGAGCCGGGCGCCGACGAGAGGGAGGGGTGGGCGGGCGGGGTTGCCACGACCGGGCAAGGCAATCAAAGCGGCTGCCGGCGATCAAGCCGCGCTTCGTTCACGGGCGAGCCGCGCAAAGATGATGACGTGTGTCGCGATGATCAGCGGCACCAGAAACGTCGGGAGCAGGCTGAGGGGCAGCTCGGTGAGCGCGCGCATCTGCGAGGCATCGGCGAGGTTGAGCCGTCCGGCGGTCACCACGACGAGGATGATGTCGACGAGCCCGACGACATTCCAGATCGTGACCGCCCGCCGGCGCGGTGCGGGGTCGAGCGGCGCGAGCGCCACCGGCAGCGCGAACGTCGCCACCACGATGTCGCCGATCCCGCCCGGCACCGCAAACGCGTAAGGCAGCTCGCCCCGATGGTACAGCACGAGAAATGCGATGCCGACGAAACGCGTGACATGCAGCAACACGAGTTTGCGCAGATCGATTTCGTCGACCCACGCGCGCAGCGGTCCGACGAGAAAATAAAGCAGCAGGAGGAACGCGGTGAGCCCGAGGACCATCGCCGGCACGGCGAGCGGCGGCAGGCGCTGGAGCAGATGACCGCGACCCGCGAGCACGGCGGCGATGAACCACAGCCAGAGAAACAGGCGGGCGAGGAGCGAGGCAGGCATGCGAAAGGGAGGCGCGCCGCGTCTCCATCACCTCCGATGTAGCCGCGACGCGGCTTACTGCGGAAGCTGGATCCGGTACCGCTCGATCGAGGTGCCCTGCAGCCGCGCGAGGTTGGTGACGGCGCGACGCAACGTGAGCTTGGCCGACAGTTCGTTGAAGCGGGCGCTCTCGAGGTCGTCCTGGAATTGCTGCACCTGGCGGTTGGTGGTCAGCCCGGCGTCGAACCGCGCCTTCTGCTGTTCATACTGCTTCTCCGCCAGGAGCGCCTCTTGCGAGGCGATCTGGACGGCGGTGAGGTTGGTCTCGATCTGGCGGATCGCGGTGCGGATATCGATCATGAGCTGCTGCTCGAGCTGGTCGATGCGCAGCTTCTGCGAGGCCACGTTGAGCTGGGCGGTGTGGTAATTGGCCTTCTCCGCGTGACGGCCCCAGGGCATCTGGTACGTGAGCCCGAGCGACCAGTTGTTGCCATGGTCGTTGGGCAGATTGGAGATGACGTCGCCGTAACCCGTCGACACGGCGCGCGCGGTGTAGCCGAGCGACGCATCGAGATCGAGCCGGGGCAGGGTGTTGCGCCGCGCGACATCGAGGGTGATCTGCAACTGCTTCAGCGTTTCCTCGGCGGACAGCGTGTCGGGATAGAACTCGCGGGCGATCCGGTAGGCGTCGGCAAATTTCGGCGCGCCGCCGGCGTAGTCGTCGAACTGCACCGGGCCCGGACGGGTGTCGAACGCCGGCTGATTGATGATGTTGAGCAGCGCGTCTTCCGCGTCGCGGACCGTGCGCTCCTGCTGGATGAGCGAGCGGCGCGCGCGGGCGACGCCGACTTCCGCGCCGAGGACATCGAGGTCGGTCATGACGCCGGTGGTGCGGCGGGCCTGGTTTTCATCGAAGAGCTTCTGGGCGAGGCTGAGCGAACTCTGGCTGATCCGCAGGCTCTCGCGCGCGGCGACGAGGTTGTAATACGCGTTCTCGGTGTTGGCGATGACCGTCATCACCTGGCGCTTGTAATTGATGTAGGCGATGCCGAGGCCCAGGCGGGCGCGCTCGAGGTTCGCGGTGGCCACGCGACGGCCGGCATTCTGCAGCAGCGGCTGGTTGACGGTCGCGGATATGCCGTTGCCGAAGGTCGGATTGAGCCGCGCAATGGTGGAGTTCGTGGCACTGCGCGAAACATTGGTCGACAGGCTGACGGTGCCGTTCGTCTGCGGCAGGCGCTCGCTGACCCCGATGCTGGCCGTGGTGCTGTCGTTGCGCGGACCCTCCACCTGGTTGCCTTCGAGGGTGCTCGTGTTGGAGGCGGCCTGGCTGATGCCGCGGCGGAGGCTGCCGGTGAGGTTGGGGTCGAAGGTGGCTTTCGCCGAAGTCACATTGTCCTTCGCGACGTCCGTGGTGATCGCCTGCAACTGCAGGTCGAAGTTCTTCTGCACCGCGAGGCCGATCGCCTGCTCGAGCGTGAGCGGCTGCTCCGGGGACAGCGCGGCCGGCGCGGTCTGCGCATGGACGGTGACGACGGCGGCAAGGAGGCTGGGCAGGAGCAGGGCGCGGACGGATGGACGTGACATGACTGAGAGAAAGGGAAAGACCGGACGTGCAGGGAAGAACACAGGTCGCGGGTGAAAGTTACTGCCTTTCAAATTCGCCACCCGGTGTGCGTTTCAACACGCTGAAACCGGCCTGTCTGGCGCGCGAGACGGAAAGCGGTGCTGAAAGTTTCGGGGAATTTACCGGCGTCACTTCGAGCCGCCGGACGGACAGTCCGCACTTGGGACAGTTCTCGAGATCGGGAGCCTGCGCGGATTGCATATGCTCGAAGCCGTCGCCACAAAGGCGACACGGCGGGTTGAGCGGGGCGTAGGCGCGGAGAGGCATCCAACCGACTAATGCAGGGAAACGTCGCCGGGGGAAGCCCCGCGTGCGCCGGCGGCGGTCACGGCGAGGCATCCGCGAAAATGCCCCAGGCATTTTCGCTGAGCAGACTGTCGGCAGGGCCCGCCCCGTTGTACCCCGAAAGGTTCTCCCACCAGGAGACGCTCGCGTCCACGTCCGACAGGCTGCTCGCTAGGGCTTCGGCTCCGATTTCTTCAGCTCCTTCTGCACCATCTCGTCGAGATAAGCGCGCGCGCTCTGGCTGGCGGTGTAGCTGGCGAGCTGGTTGCGCGTCTCCTGGTAGCGCGGATTGGCCTCGGTGAGATCGGGAAGCTTCTTGTCGGCGGCGTACACGATCACGCCCTTGTCCGGATTGAGGACCATGTCGGAAACCTCGCCCTTTTCGATCCGCTCGAGCGGACCGAACACGCTCGAGTCGAGGTCCGGCGGCCGGGTGCGCGCGGTGAACGGCGGAATCATCTTCGCGTCGAGTTTGACGCCGGTGCTGGCGGCGACGGTCGCGACCGCCTTTTCGAACGTGTCGCCGGCCTTCAGTCGCGCCTCGAGCTGCGTCTTGATGGTCTTGCCGACCTCGACGAAGCGCTTGCGCTTTTCGCCGTCGATGTAGTCGGCGAGGACTTTCTCGCGGACCTCGGTGAACAGCGGCTTCCGCGGGGGCTGCGTTTCCTTCCAGAGCATGACCGCGGCGCCGGCGGGAATGGGGAACGCCTCCGAGGCGAAATGCTGCGCGTTGAGCTTGATCGCCTCGTTGACCGCCTCCGGCGCGCCGCCGAATTCGGCGGGGACGTCGTCACGCGAGAACGGCGGCACGGATTTTTGCTGGAGGTTGTGCTTCGCCAGGAACGCCTGCAGCGCCGCCTCGTCGGGCTGCTTGTTCTTGAACGCCTCGAAGAGCGCCAGCGCGAAATCGCTCGCCGCCTTCAAGGCCCGCTGCTGCGCGCGCTGCTGCTTCAGCGTCGCCTCCACCTGCGGCCGCACCGCGGCGAAATCCGCGGCCGGGTCGGTCTTCGGCGCGGGCGCGGGCGTCTTGCCGTCCGCCGGCTTCACGTCCACCGGCTTGGGAAAGCGCGCGGGATTCTCGTCGTAGAACGCGCGGACCTCCGCCTCGGAGAGGGTGATGCCCGCCGCGTAGGCGGCGGAGGAGAAGGGCACGTAGCTCACCACCACGCGCGGCGGAATCTCGTAGCGAAAGGACGACTGTTCGAAGAATTTCGTGAGATCGGCGTCGGTGGGTTTCACGTCGACCTTGAACGCCGCGTAGTCGGCCGTGGCGACGCCGATGGTCCACGTGGTGTCGCCGCGCGACAGCAGGCTCTTGATGTCGCCGGGGAGGACATAACCGGGGCCGGCGAGCAGCTTCTGCACTTTCTCGATGCGCACGTCGTCCTTGATCACCCGGAGGATGTCGGCCTCGGTGTATCCGCGGGGATTGGATTTCAGCCGGTCGCGGAAATCGTCGTAGGCCTTCTTGTCGAACTGCCCTTCCGGCGTGCTGAAGCCGCGGGCTTTCTTGATCGCCTCGGTGACCTCACTGTCGGTCGTGTCCGGCAGGTGCCATTCGTCGGCGAGGTGGAGCGCGGCGACGCGCTGGAGGGAGAGTTCCTCGAGCCCGCTGACGTCGTAGCGCGGATTGAGCATGAAGCTGAGCTGGGCGTCGCCGCTGATGCGGCCGACGTCCTCGGACATCGCGAGGTTGTGGCCGAAGAACGGCCGCTCGGCGATCCGCCGGTCGCCGCGTCCGATGCCGGGCGAGGCGCCGATGACGAAAATGAAGGAGATGATCGTCACGGCCAGCAGCACCGCGAACACCGTCTTGAAGTGATGCTGGAAGTATTTCTGGATCCAGGAAATCATGGGTCGAAAGAAGCGGACGCTAGGTCGGGGCGGGTGGGTGGCAAGGGCGAACTCGCCGCGGGACGCGGCGAGTTAGAGTTCGGAGTTTGGGGTTTGGAGTTCGGAGTTGGGCTGTCGGGCCTGGCATCCGTGAATTTGGGGTTTTGAGTTGAGCGAGACGAAGTTGCGAACGGACGCCGCTTCCAATCTCCAAATCCGAACCCCAACTCCAAACTCCAAACTCCAAACTCCGAACCCCAAACTCCGAACCCCAAACTCCAAACCCCGAACTCCAAACTATTTCTTCGTCACCCGTCTCTCCCCCAGCGCGAACGGCGGTCGCGATTCGTCGAAGGGGTGTTCGGCGAGGAGTTCCTCGAGGGTCTTCTGGAAGAAAGGCTGCTCGCCCAACTGGCTCAGCGCGGCGTCGTAGGGGACGATCAGGGGTTCGATGTGCTCGAGTGATGTGCTGACCGGATTTTCGCCGTAGTTGTCGTCGAGGGTCTTGAAATCGAACAGCGTGATGCGGTTCAGCGGCCGCGCCGGCTGGTAGAGGTAATCGGTCGTGGTGATGTTGGGATCGGGGCGCAGCGTCGTGACCAGTTTGAGCACGACGAGCCGGCTGAGGCATTCGTTGAGCAATTGGGTCGGCACCTTCAGCATGGTGCTGAGATGCGACGCGGAGATGGGCGGCAGGCACTCCCGGAACCGCCGGCAGATCGTGAGGAACACGACGAGGGCGAGCCGCTCGCGCATCGACTCGGTGAGGGTGCTCCACGCCGCCTGGCTGTTCCGGAAGTGCACGTTCTGGATCGCGTAGCTGACCGTGCCGCCGATCAGCACGCACAGCCAGAACACGTACAGGACCGAGAGCAGCACGAGCGGCAGGGCGAGACCGCCGTACAGGCTGCGCTGCAGCACCACGCGCTTCACGTACACGAAGGCGACGAAATTGTTCAGCGCCAGCAGCGCCGTGACGACGATCGCGCCGAGGATCGCCGAGCGCCACATCACCCGAGTGTTGGGGATGACGCGATAGAACAGCGTCAGCATCAGCGCCAGCAGCGCAAAGGAGGAGGGGAGCGACCAGTTGAACTTCGTGAACCAGCCGTGGGCGTTGAGCCTTTCCTGAAACACGCTCGCAAAGGTGCTCGCGCCGAGCAGCGCCACCGCGGTGAAGAACAGCACCGCGCCGAGCGTGAGCACCGTCCAGTAAAGCACGATCCGCATCAGCATGGAACGCCCCTGGTGCACGCCCCAGATGTCGTTGAAGGTGTCCTCGATGCCCTTGAACATCAGGAGCACCACGAACAGCAGCGAGAAAACCCCGAGCGCGCCGACCGAGCCGGACTGCGAGGCCTTGATGATGCCGTCGATCGTGTCGACCAGCGTCGGATTGACGAGCGACGGCGTCGGGCTGCGCTCACCGGGCGCCGCCGGCTGGGCAGCCGATCGCTCGGCGGCGGACGGGGTTGTTCGCGCCGGATTCGCCGGCGTCGTGGCCGGCGGTTCCGCCGAGGCGGAGCGGCGCGCGATCGCCTCGTACTCGGAAAGCTGCGGGGCGACCACCTTGAGCATGTTGTCGAGCGTCTTCGCGATCGTCGTCGAGTCGGTCTTGCCCAGCGCGAAGCCGGCCACGAGGACCGCGATGGCGAGGAGCGGACCCAGTCCGAGCAGGGAACTGTAGCTCAGGGCCGCCGCGCGGCTGACAATCCGGGTCTCATTGCAGACCGTGAGCGTGATCGAGACCACGCGCATCACCGCAAACAGCAGCCCGCGCGGCGAGCGGTCCTTCAGGGTCGCGGTCTGCCAGATCTCCTTTTGGTAGATGTGCAGCAGCCGGTGCCACCGGTCCGCCAGACGCGGGCGCGGCGACGCCGACGAATGGGGCGAACTCACCACGACGTCAGTGGGACAGGTAATACCACGACAGCAGCCCGAAACCGGCGATACCGGCCAGCGCGGCGACGATGACCGGGACGAGGCTGACGAGCACGGTGCAGAGGTAGAGACCCACGGAACCGGCCGCGACTTCGATCAGCGGCGTCGACATGCCCTGCGCATAATACATGAATCCCATGACCCCGAACCCGAGCGCGGCGCGAAAACGGATGATCGGATAGATGGAGACCATCCCGAGCGCGAGGAGCACGAGGAAGCAGACGTCGGCGACGCCGAAGAGCACGAAAGGATGAGCGATCAGCTTCGCCGGATCCATGGTGATCAGGGCGTCGGTCCCCGGCAGAATTTCGCCCGCGGCAGCGAGCAGCAGCGACAGCATGGCCCCGATCATGCCCACCTTTGCGGCCCGCATCATGGCGATTTCCGGATCGGCCTTGCCGGAGGTGTCCTCGGTGCGGCCCTCGGCGGCGGCGAGCATGTCATTTACGGTGATCGCCTTGCTGTTGTCGTCGGGCTTGTTGAGGGTCTTGATCTCCTTCGCCTTGAGGCTGAGTTTCTTCTTCTCGGGAAAAACCACCGCCATGAGTTCCTCGTTGGCGTTGAGCGCGACCCACTGCTCGGTGGCCGCATCGTAGATGAGCGTTTCGGCCGTGACCTGGCCGGCTTCCGCCAGGTCGGCGACTTGCTGGGCGTTGAAGGGCCCGCGGGCCTCGGTTTCCGTCGCGTTGCGGATGTAGATTTCCTGCGTGGCCATGGGCGGAAGGGTGGTCGCCGCCCCGGGGAGCGGCAAGAGTGTTTTCGCCGCGCAACCGGCTTCCCGTCCTCTCCCGCATCATGTTGCGCGACCGTTGACCTGCCTCGCGTCCGCGGGGACGCCGGCCGCGGCAGCCGTCGTCACATTCGTGTCAATGTGCGCAGTCCCAGGAGGTGCAGGCCCGTTTCGAGCAACAGCAGCGTACGGGCGCAGAGCAGCAGCCGGCGGGCGCGGATGGCGGGATCGTCGGTCAAGACCTTGTCGGCGGTGTTGAAGGTGCTGTAGTCGCCCGCGAGCTCGAAGAGATACAGGCTGAGGAAGTGGGGGCGCAGCGTGTCCGTCGCCAGTCGGACTGCGTCGGGGAACTTGGTCAGCTTGCGGGCGAGGGCGATTTCCGTTGGGGTCTCGGGCACGGTCGCCGCCGCTTCCGAGGCCGGATCACCGGGGTTCACGCCGGCCTTCCGAAAAATCGAGTGGATGCGGGCCACCGCGTAGAGGAGGTACGGGGCGGTGTTGCCGTCGAGCGCCAGCATCCGGTCCCAGGAAAAGACGTAGTTGCTGGACCGGTTCTGCGAAAGATCCGCGTATTGCACGGCGCCGATGCCGACGACGTTCGCGATCTCGCGCCGCTCGGCCTCGGGCAAGTCGGGATTTTTTTCCGAGACAATCGCGTAGGCGCGGTCGGTGGCCTCGTCGAGCAGCGCCTTCAGCTTGATCACGTCGCCGCTCCGGGTCTTCAGCGCCTTGCCGTCCTCGCCGGTCACCGCGCCGAATGTCACATGGTGCAGCTCGGGCAGCCGGTAGCCCTTTTTTTCGAACCACTTCCTGACGGTGAGGAAGAGCTGCTCGAAGTGGTCGGCCTGGCGGAAGTCGGTGACGACCACGATGCCGTCGGCCTTGAAGTGCTCGGCCCGATACAGCGCCGTCGCCAGGTCGGTGGACGCGTAGTTGCTTGCGCCGTCGGCCTTGCGAATGAGGAAGGGCTGGCTCCGGAAGCGCGGGTGCTCCGGATGAAACACCACCAGCGCGCCCTCGCTGGTCTCGGCGATCTGCGTGTCGGTGAGCTCGCGATAGATCCGGTCGACCTTGTCGTTGTAGAACGATTCGCCGAGCACGTGGTCGAACTTGATGCCGAGCCGGTCGTAGATCTGCTGGAAGGCGGCAAGGCTGACCTCGGAGAACTTCCGCCAGAGCGCCACGTTTTCCGGGTCGCCGCTCTGCAGCTTCACCAGCTCGCGCCGCGCCTCCTCGAGCTCCGGCGAGCCATCGGGCGTGGCGTCATTGCCGAGCTTGTACAATCGCTCCAGCTCCTCGATCGGCTCGGCGCCGAGGGCGGCGGGGTCGGCCCAGCGCTTGTAACCGTAGATGAGCTTGCCGAACTGCGTGCCCCAGTCGCCCAGGTGGTTGTCGCGAATGACCCGCGCCCCGGTGAATGCCAGCAGCCGACAGATCGCCTCGCCGATCACGGCTGAGCGCAGGTGGCCGACGTGCATCTGCTTCGCGGTGTTGGGCGACGAATAGTCGACCACCCACGTCTGCCCCGCATGGGCCGCTGCCGCCCCTGCCCGCAGGTGGGCCGCGGAGTCGTGGGTGCGAAGCCAGGCGAGCAGCGCCGCCGGCTGCAGGGTGAAGTTGATGAACCCGGGCCCGGCGATCGCGATCGTGTATGCGGCCCGGACGTCCGCGCCGATCGCCGCGACGACCTGCTCCGCCGTGGCGCGCGGGTTGAGTTTGCGGGCCTTGGCGTAGCCCAGGACGCCGTTCGCCTGGTAGTCGCCGTGCTTGGGATCGGCGACGCGCACCTCCGGGGCAAACGCCTCGGGCTCCGCGAGCCCGGCGGCTTTCGCCGCCGACTTGAGCGCACCCTCCAGCTCGCCGGCCAGGTTGAACGAAACGTGCATCACGCCAGAAAACCGGATGCCGCGCCGGCCCCGCAAGCGCGGAGTTCGAGCGCCTGCCCCCGCGATGTGCGCGCGTAGCGGCACGCGTCCCTGCCTGCCGACCCTCCGGCACTCGAACCCGGCACGCAGCGACGCCCGCCACCTCTCTCACGCCCATCACCCAGCCAACGTGTCACGTATTGCGTGACAACGGCCCGCTTGGTGGCGCCGTTCCCGCGGGTGTCCGCGCGATGAGCGTGTCACGCAATACGTGACAAGCGGGCCCCGTTCGCGGTTGGGTGGGCGCGCCACGTATTGCGTGACAACGGCGGCTGCTACGGGCTTGCGGCGGGAAGGGGCGGCGTGTGGCATCGCGCGAAGTTTTCCGGCTTCACCTTCATGGGCGCCCATTACGTCGATTTCCTCAGCATGATGCTGCGCTGGCTGCACATCATCGCGGGCATCGCGTGGATCGGGTCGTCGTTTTATTTCATCTGGCTCGACAACAGCATCGAGCCGCCGGAGCCAGGGTCGGCGAAGGCCCGCCAGGGCATCGCCGGCGATTTGTGGGCCGTGCACGGCGGCGGGTTCTATAATCCCCAAAAGTACCTGGTCGCGCCAGCGTCGCTCCCACAGCGGTTGCATTGGTTCAAGTGGGAGGCGTACACCACGTGGCTCTCCGGCACCGCCCTCCTGGTCGTCGTCTACTGGCTTCGCGCGCAATCGATGATGATCGATCCCGTCGTTTCCACGCTCACGCCTTGGCAGGCGGTGGGCGTCGGCGCGGCCAGCATGGTGGGAGCGTGGATCGTGTACGATGCGCTGTGCCGTTCGCCGCTCGGTCGCCACGATGGCGCGCTGGGCGTCGTGGTGTTCGGTCTGCTCACCCTCCTGGCGTGGCAACTGGGGCGCACGCTGGGCGGTCGCGCGGCATTCATGCACGTCGGCACGGCGATCGGCACCATCATGGTCGCGAATGTGTTTTTCGTCATCATCCCCGGCCAGAAACGCATGGTCGCCGCGATGCGCGCGGGCGGCTTGCCCGACCCGATGGACGGCAAGCGCGCGAAGCAGCGGAGCGTGCACAACAACTACTTCACGCTCCCGGTGCTGTTCATCATGATCAGCAACCATTACGCGTCCACCTACAGCCACCGGCATGCCTGGGCCGTGCTGACGCTGATGGCGGTCGCCGGGGTGAGCATCCGGCATTTTTTCAACCGGCGTCACAAGGGCGTCTATGCGTGGCAATATCCCGCCCTCGGCGCCGTGCTGCTCGGCTTCGTCGCGTGGTGGACCGCGCCGCGGATCATCCCGCTGCCGAAATTGACGGAGCCGGTGACCATCGATCGGGTGCGCGCGATCGTCGGGCAGCATTGCCTCGCGTGCCACTCGCCAACTCCGACATTTCCCGGAATTGCCCAGCCACCCGCGGGGGTCCTGCTCCAAACGCCCGAACTGCTGGCGCAAAACGCGCAGCGCGTTTACCAGCAGGTCGTCGTCACCCGGATCATGCCGCTGGGCAACACGACGCACATGTCGGACTACGAACGCGCTATCATCGCCGAGTGGGTCACCGCGGGCGGCAAGTCCCGTTAACGGCCTGGCGTCGCGTGTGTTTCCCGCCCTCCGGGCGCGGCTCGGCCGCGGTATCTGCGACGATTTGCGCCCGTTCGCGACGGTCGGTCTGGGGGATTACCCCCGGTCTTTAGGCTCGACTTTTCCTCGGAATAGCATTGGCTGGCAAACTTTTCTGCCGGGCGGCACCGGTCCGCCTTGCTCACCACCAACTTACATGACCAGCAAACGAAACATCCCCACGCGGCGTTTCATCAAGCCTACGTTCAACTTCCTGATCGAGAAGAAGCGCGACGGCCACGAATTCACGCAGGAGGAGATTCGCTATATCGTCGACAGCACCTTGGACGGCGAGATGCCCGCCCACCAGCTCGCGGCGCTGATGATGGCGATCTACTTCTCCAACATGTCCGCGCAGGAGACGGCGGATCTGACCGAGGAGATGATGCTTTCGGGCGAGGTGATCGACCTTTCGCACATCGCGAAGCCGAAGATCGACAAGTACTCGACCGGCGGGGTGGGCGACAAGACGTCGCTCGTCCTCGTCCCCCTCGCGATGGCGTCCGGCGTCGTGGTGCCGATGATGTGCGGCGTCGAACACGACTACATCATCAACACGCTGGAAAAGCTCGCCGCCATCCCCGGCTTCAAGAGTCACCAGACCAACGAGCATTTCGCGTCGCAACTCGCGCGCATCGGCGGCGCGATCGTCGCGCAGACCGAGGATCTCGCGCCGGTGGAGGCCAAGTTCTACGACCTGCGCAAGGAAACCGGCACCATCCCCAGCCTCCCGCTCATCACCGGCAGCGTTCTTTCCAAGAAGCTCGCCGAGGGTTCGGAAGGCCTCGTCATCGACGTGAAGTGGGGCAACGGCTCCTTCATCAAGGATCTCGAGCAGGCGAAACAGCTCGCGCGTTCGATGACCCGCGTCGGCCGCTCGATGAAGCGCCGGTGCGTCGCGCTCGTCACCGACATGAATCAGCCGCTCGGAGACACCGTCGGCACTTCGCTCGAGGTGAAGGAGGCCATCCAGCTTCTTAAGGGCGAGGGTCCGGAGGACATGAAGGAGCTGGTGTTGAAGCTCGGCATGGAGATCGTGCGGCTGGCCGGCGTCGCCGGTTCGACGCTGTCCGCGAAGCAGACCGTGCAGCGGCATCTGACCGACGGCTCGGCGCTGGAGAAGTTCAAGGACCTGCTCAAGGCGCAGGGGGGCGACACGTCATTTGTCGACCATCCGGAAAAATTCCCGCAGGCGCGGCACATCCGCAAGCTGCCGGCGCCGAAGCGCGGCTACGTGCACACCATCAATGCGGCGATGATCGCGCGCGGCGTGCACCTGCTTGGCGCCGGCCGGGAAGCCCCGCACGACAAGGTCGACCACTCGGTCGGCGTGTCGGAAATCAAGAAAGTCGGCACCCAGGTGAAGCAGGGCGAGCCGCTGATGATGATCCATTACAACGACGAGGCGAAGCTCGAGCAGGCGCTGGAGTACTTCAAGAACGCGTACCGGCTCGCCCCGAAGCGGCCGACGCCGCCGCCGCTGATCGTCGAGCGCGTGGCGTAAGCAAACGCGATTTCACTTCAAGGGCCGCCCAGCAAATCCTGGTCGGCCTTTTTGCTGGCGCCGAAAGCCGCGCCCAGCGCCGCGGCGGCGGAGACCGAACCCGAGACGGCGGCGGCGATCACGAGCTCGTCCGGCGACATGCCGGACAGATGACAGCCAATGGTGCACAACGTAGTCGCTGCGACCGCGGAAAGCAGGGGCATGAGGAGGTGTTTCATGGGCGGGGGAAAAGGGGCCGCAGCCGCGGCCAGAAGGCGTACAGGATCGAGCCCGCTGCCACGAGCACCGCGAGCGCAAGCGCCGGGTCGGCGAGGTAAGTGGCGTTGCTGACGGCGCGGAAGAACGCGCCGGCGCTTTCCGCGGGCGAGGTGGGCCAGAAGAAGCAGCCCAACAGCGCAACCACGACACCGACCCACACGCCCAGCCATTCGGCGCGCTCGTGCCGGCGGACGATCTTCGCGCTCCCGGCCGCCGCGGCGCGGACGGGGGGAAGCGCGGCGAGCACGCGTGCGGAGAAGCCGTCGTCCGCCAAAGGCGGCGCCGGGCGCCGGAGCAGCGCCTCGAGTCGCGCATCGTCGCGCGCACCAGGGTTCACGTCTGCGGGTTCCATGCGGCGAGGAGGTGACGGAGCTTTTCTTTGCTGCGGGCGAGGTGGGTTTTCACCGTGCCGAGGGGCCAGTCGAGGAGCGCGGCGATTTCGCCGTGCGAGAGGCCTTGTCGATAGGCGAAGTGCAACGCGAGCTGCTCGTCGGCGCTGAGCTGTTGCAGCGCGCGGGCAAGGTCGTGCTGCAGGTCGGAGAGCGGCGCGCTCGCCGGCACCGCGGTCGCCGCCGAGTGCTCGATCGTGTCGAGCGCGGCGTGGTCGCGCCGGCGGCGGCGGGCATTGCGCCAGTGGTTGTGGGCGATGCCGAGCAGCCAGGTCGAAAAACTCGCCTCGGAGCGAAACCCGGGCAGCCCGCGCCATGCCTGGACGAAAGTGTCCTGGGCGAGGTCATCGGCCAGCGCGGCATCGCGCGCGAGATGCCGCAGGAAGTGGCGCACAGCGGATTGATGGCGTCGCACCAACTCGCCGAACGCCGCGCGATCGTCCGAGTCGACCGCGCAGGCAATCAGCTCCGCGTCGGTCACGTCCGCGGTGCACGGTCATTGCGCTCCGAAGGCTTGCGGCCGAACAGCACGCGCCCGATCCCGAAGAGCAGCAGGGCCACGCCAATGAAGCCGGGGATCGCGCCGACGAACCGCAGCCGGTCCGCGAACTGCCCGAACATCAGCCAGAGCCCGAGGCCGACCGCGATGAGGACCATGCCGCCACGGATGTCGTGGGCGACGGGGATGTCGCCGTCGGCCATGCGCTCGGTGCGCGGCGGGTGCAAGTCCGCCGACGTCGGCAGCGGCTGGCCTTTCTCGAGGGCGATCCGCGCCGTCTCGTGCCAGAGGCGCCGGCGCTGGTGTTTGAAATACATCGCGCTGACCGCGATCGCGCCGCCGAGGATGATGCCGGCGAGAGGAATGACGAACGTGACGATTTCCGGGACGTTGAGACCGAACACCGCGGCGAGCGGGAGGGGAAGCTGGAGCATGGATGGAAGCGGTTGGGGAGTGAGTGTCGCCGGCGGGGCGATTGGATTCAGCGGCGCGAATAAAAATTGCCGGTGGGGCGGGGCCGGTGACTATTAAGCGAATGCGTGAACCGTCGCCCACCGAAAAGAAAGAGCAGGCACCGGCGATTCACGTCGATCGGACAGGCTGGGCGAAGCCCTGGGCGCAGTTGAAGTACTTCACGTTTCAGCCGGCGATCTTCCCGCGGCTGCTCGGGCAGGTGTCACCGGACGCGCGGCCTGGCGATTTCGTCAACGTCTACGACAAGAACGGCAACCTCGCCGGCGGCGGGCTCTTCAATCCGCGCGCGAAGATCCCGCTGCGCGTCGTCGCCCACTCGACCGAGCCGGTCAGTGAAACGTACTTCGAAACCGCGATTCGGCGCGCCGTGGAATTGCGGCGCACGCTCTTCAAGCTCGACGAAGCCACGGACGCCTACCGGTTGATCAACTCCGATGGCGACGGCCTCAGCGGTCTGACAATCGACCGTTACGCGGACACGCTGTTGTGCGAGGTTTATTCGCTCGGGATCGCGCATCGGCTACCCCAATGGCTCCCGTTGCTGCACGAGCTCGCCGGCACGAAGTTTGCGCGCGTGCAGGTGGATCACGACCTCGGTTCCCTCGAGGGCATCAAACCGTCGACCTTCAAGGAAACGAACGCGGCCGCGCCGCGGACGGTGAAGATCCGCGAGCACGGCGTGCGCTACGAGGTCGACTTCGCGGAGGGACACAAGACCGGGTTCTTCTGCGACCAGCGCGACAACCGGAAGGTGATCGCGCGCTTCACCCGCGACGCGCGCGTGCTCGACCTGTGCTGCTACACCGGTGGCTTTTCGCTCAACGCGAAGGTGAGCGGCGGCGCCGCCGAGGTGACCAGTGTCGACCTTGACGAGGCCGCGATCGCGCAGGCGAAGCGCAACGCGAACCTGAACCAGGCGCGGCTGAAGTTCGTCCATGCCGATGCCTTCGCCTATGCGCGGCAGATGCAGACGAACGGGGAGAAATGGGATGTGGTCATCCTCGATCCGCCGAAATTCATCTTCACGCGCGACGAGCACGGCAACTGGGAGGGCCGCCAGAAATACGAGGACCTCAACCTGCTCGCGATCTCGCTGGTGAAACCGGGCGGCGTGTTCGTGACCTGCTCCTGCTCCGGGCTGCTGTCGCTCGAAGATTTCGAGGCCCACGTGATCAAGGCGGCGCACCGGCAGAACCGGCGCCTGCAGTTTTTCGACCGGACGGGCGCGGGACCCGACCATCCCGTGTATTCAAACTGTCTCGAGAGCCGGTATCTGAAGGTGCTTTGGGCGCGGGTGCCGTAGGATAGCTGCAGGCGTGTAGCGGCAGGCGTCCCTGCCTGCCGTGTTCGGGATGCAGTTCGGAAACCCTTTCGGCCCACTCCGGCGGGCAGGGACGCCCGTCGCTACGCACGGCGCTCGAGCACGGCACGCAGGCAGGCTGCCGCTACGCGGCTCGGCGGCAGGGCGCGCAAAAGTTCGGCATTGATTGACCCGCGGCGATGACAAAGCTGGCGCCCGACCATGCCACCCAAGCTTGTCGTCCGCTTTCGAGTTGTCTGCGTGGTGCTGGCCTTCGTCCTCGCATTCGTTCCGGCGGGACTGGCCGCGGAAACGAAGGCGAGTCCGCTCGTGGGGGCAACGCGCGAGCAGGTGATCCAGGCGCTCGGCGAGCCGAAGAACACCATCGTCGCCGGCAACCGTGAAGTGCTGCTGTTCGAGCGCGACCGGGTGACGCTCCGCGACAACGTGGTGATCCAGGTCGAGCGCCTCCCGGAGCCCCCGCGCCGGCCCGCCGCCGAACCGGCACCCGCTCCCGACGCCACGACGACGGCGGCCGCACCGGCGCAACCTTCGACGTCGACAACGACACCACGGGGAACGGCTCCCGCCGGCGCCGCGCCGGAAACGCCTCCGCCGGCTCCAACCGCCGCGGCGGTCGCGCCCAGCGCGCCCGGAACAGTCAAGCCGGCGGCGACCACTCGTGACGCGCCGCTTGAAATCAAGATTCGCGCACCCGGCTCGACTCCGCGGCCCGCTCCAAAGGCCGAGCCCGCTCCCGTCACCGTCTCGAGGCCGTCAACGGTCACTGCGGTTACTCCGCCGCCGGTGGCGACCTTGCCGCCTGCCCCCGTTCCGAAGCCTGACACCGCGAAAAACATCGTGTCCACCACACCTTCGGTCACGGAGCCGGCGAGGACGGAGACACCCCCGCCGCCCACCGCGGAGCACAAGGAAAAAGCCCCCGCCGCGGAACCGGCCGCGGCCGTGCCGCCGCCACCGGAGGAATCCGGCCTCAGCACGCGCACGTACGTGATTATCGGCGTCGTCGTCGCCATCATCGCGATCCTGATCTGGCGGTCGCGCCAGCGGCAGCTCGAACTCGCCGCATCCGCGCTCTCGCACGCGCCGTTCACCGCACCCGTGGCCACCTCCGGCGGCGCGGTCTTCACGCCCGAGCTCCTCGCGAAGCTCGACTGGAAGCGCTTCGAGGAGCTGGTGGCCGCCTATTACAGCAAGACCGGCGTGGTCGCGGTGCGGACGAAGACCGGGCCCGCGAGTCCGGTGCACATCAAGATCTCCTGGAAAGGGGAGCCGCGGCCGTTTGCGCTCGTGCAATGCATCGCGCAGCCGGCGGGGCTGGTCGACGCGAAGCCGCTGCAGGACCTCATGACGGCGCTCGCCGCGGAGGACATCCGCCGCGGCTACGTGGTGACCACGGGCAAGTTCAGCATCCCGGCGCGCGATTTCGCCGAGGAGAAACATCTCACGCTGCTGCCGAGCGACATCCTGCTCGAGAAGATCAATGCGCTGCCCGATTCGGCCCGCAACGAGCTTATGCAGGAAACCACCGCCGGCGACTACACCACGCCAAGCTGTCCAAAGTGCGAGGCGAAGATGGTCGTCGCTCCCGACAATCCGAACCAGTGGCGGTGTCCCAACCATCCGGATCAGGTGGTACCGAAGAAACCGGCGGCGTGACTGGCGCGCTGTTCGCGCCGCAGGGGCGTCGCTTGCCGACGCCCGAAGACGCCTGCGATTTTCCCTTCACGGTGGGACGCCGGACGAGACGCCTGTGGTCGAAAGCTCGGCGCGTAGGGGCGGGCGTCCCTGCCCGCCGGGATCGGGCGAAATGGATTTCGAATCATTTGCTGAACACGGCAGGCAGGGACGCCTGCCGCTACCGCAAGCGGCACGGGCGTCCCGCCCGGCCTCTCGCCCGTGAAATCAGACGCGGCCGAGGTACGAGCCGTCCAGCGTGCTGACGCGGATCACTTCGCCTTCCTTGATGAAGAGCGGGACCTGCACGGTGAGGCCCGTCTCGAGCTTGGCCGGCTTCTGCACGTTGCTCGCAGTGTCCCCCTTCACGCCGTCGGCGGACTCCACGACTTTCAGCGCGACGGTGGAGGGAAGGTCGACCGACAGCGGCCGCTCATCGACGAACAGCACGTCGACCTTGCCGCCGGGTGCGAGGTAGTTCTTCACGTCGCCGAGCTGGGTGTCATTCAGCTCGATCTGTTCGAAACTGACGGGATCGATGAAGGCGAAGGTGCCGCGGTCCGCGTAGCTGAACTCGAGCGTCTTCCGGTCGGTCGGCATGACCTCGATGGTGTCGGTCGACGCGAACCGCTGGTCGAGCGCCTTCCCGTAGCGAAGATTGCGCATCTTGATCTGGACGAATGCGCGCAGGTTTCCCGGGGTGCGGTGCTGCGTCTCCATGACGAGGTGCGGTTCCCCATTGAACTTGATGACTTGGCCTTTGCGGATGTCGTTGGCGGCGGGCATGGCGGTGACTCGGTTCGGACTGAAGTTTTTGCGTGTAGAAAGGGTTCAGGTTGGCGAACCGTGTCGAAGGGTGTCAAGGCCGTCGCGGGGCGGGGTGGGTTACAGAAGGCTGCGGAGGCAAACGGAGAAAAGATCCCTTCGAAAAGGGGGCGAAACCAGCCCGTCTTTGATTGTCCCGAAAGGCGCGAGGTTCCAAAGCGCGCGGCGCTTCATCCCCGAATTTCCGAGCCGGCTGCGCGCGCGGCTTTCCTTCGTGGCCTGGCGGTAAACCCGGCCGAGGCACTCCGTCCGCGTTCTACAACAACTCGCTTGCCACATCCACGCTTGCGCTCGGCGGTGGCGGTTTCCGACACTTCCGTCGACGCCATGAAACAACGCACTCTCGCGCGCGAAGTCTCGATCCAGGGCAATGCGCTGCACACGGGGGATGCGGTGACGCTGGCAATGAAACCGGCGCCGGTGGACCAGGGCGTGGTGTTTCGCCGGACGGATATCCATGGCGCGCCCGAACTTCGGCCGCGGATCGAGCAGGTGACCGACCTGGTGCGGGCGACGACCATCCAGTCGGGCCACGCGAAAATCCACACGGTCGAGCATGTGCTGAGCGCGCTGCACGGCTGCGGGATCGACAACGTGACGATCGAGATGAACGCGTCCGAACCGCCCATCCTCGACGGCTCGGCCAAGCCCTTCGTCGACCTCATCATGAAGGGCGACCCCACGGAGCAGGACAAGGACCGCGAATACTTCACGCTCGACGCGGCGGTGTCGGTCACGCGCGGCCAGTCGTCGATCATCGCGCTGCCGGCGGACGAGTTGAAGATCTCGTGCACCTCGGCCGACGACCGCGGCATCCACACCCAGCACCTTTCACTGACGATCGATCCCGACGTCTACATGACGCAGATCGCCGCGGCGCGGACCTTCACGATCTACGAGGACATCGAGGAGCTGTTGAAGCTGGGCAAGATCAAGGGCGGCTCGCTCGACTGCGCGGTGGTGATCCGCGGGGACAAGATCATTTCGAAGGAGGGATTGCGGTTCAAGGACGAGTTCGTGCGGCACAAGATCCTCGATATCATCGGCGACATCATGCTGCTCGGCATGCCGCTGAAGGCGCACCTGATCGCGACGCGCCCCGGGCACGCGATCAACGCCGAGCTGACCAAGCTGCTGGCGGCGAAGCTCGCCGAGCGGAAGAAGGGCCCGCCCAAAAAGCCGCGGCCGACGATGGTCATGCCTGACGAGAGCGCGCTCGATATCCGGCGGATCCTCGACACGCTGCCGCACCGCTACCCGTTCGTGATGATCGACCGCGTGGTGGAGTTCGTCGGCGACGATGCGCTCGTGGCGATCAAGAACGTGAGCATCAACGAGCCGTTTTTCCAGGGCCACTTTCCCGGCAACCCGGTGATGCCCGGCGTGCTGCAGCTCGAGGCGATGGCGCAGGCGGCCGGCGTGCTGATGCTGCGGCGCGGCTCGGCCGAAGGCCGCACCTCGCTCTTCATGAGCGCGGACAAGGTGAAGTTCCGCAAGCCCGTGCGCCCCGGCGACCAGTTGATCATCAATGCCAAGCTGCTCAAGACCCGCGGCAACAAGCTCGCCAGCGCGGAGGTCACGTGCACCGTCGACGGCCAGGTCGTGTCGTCGGGCGAGCTGATGTTCGCCATCGTGAACGAGGCGGACGTCGAATAGAATGGGTGCGAAGATCCATCCCACGGCGATTGTCGAGGCGGGCGCGCAACTCGGCGCGGAGGTCGAGATCGGGGCGTATGCCTTCGTGGGCGCGGGGGTAACGCTGGGAGCGGCGACGCGGCTGCATCACCATGCGTCGGTGGAGGGCAACACCGTGCTCGGCGCGGAATGCGAGGTGTTCCCCTATGCCTGCATCGGCGGAAAGACGCAGGACCTGAAGTTCAAGGGCGGCAACCCCGGGGTGCGGATCGGCGACCGCAATGTGTTTCGCGAGTACGTCACCGTGCACGCCGCGACGAACGACGGCGACATGACCCGGATGGGCTCGGACAACGCCCTGCTCGCGACGTGCCATGTCGCGCACGACTGCGTGCTCGGCAGCGGCATCGTGATGAGCAACGGGGTCGTCCTCGCGGGCCACGTGATCATCGACGACCATGTGGTCATCGGCGGCTACGGCGGAGTGCACCAGTTCTCACGCGTGGGCGCGTTCGCGATGCTCTCGGCGTATTCGAAGCTGGTGCATGACCTGCCGCCGTACTTCATCGCCGACGGGACGCCGGCGGAGGTGCGGGCCGTCAACAAGGTCGGGCTCGAGCGCAAGGGCTTCACCTCCGCCCAGGTGGACCGCGTGAAACAGATTTACCGGATCCTCTATCGAGACGGGCTCAATCGCACCCAGGCGCTGGAGAAGCTGGCGACGCACCCGGAGGCGGCGAGCGCCGAGATCCAGCAGGTGCTGACATTCGCGAAGGCGAGCCAGCGCGGCCTCGCGCCCGGCGGAAAGTAGCGGGCTGTCACCGCGGCGGCGCGGATCCCACCATGACGTCGCCACGTCCATTCCGGATCGCCGTGCCGGAGGCGGCGCTGCAGGACCTGCGGGACCGCCTCGCGCGCACGCGATGGCCCGATCCGGCGCCGGCGGGTGGGTGGGAGCAGGGCGCGGAACTCGGATACCTGCGCCGGCTCGCGGAATACTGGCGGACGCAGTTCGACTGGCGGGCCTGCGAGGAGCGGCTGAACCGGCTGCCGCAGTTCATCGCGAATGTGGACGGATTGGATGTGCATTTCGTCCACGTGCGCGGGCAGGGACCGAAACCGCTGCCGCTGCTGCTCACCCACGGATGGCCGAGTTCGTTCCTCGAATTCGAGAAGATCATCCCGCTGCTCACGAACCCGGCCGCGCATGGCGGCGATGCGGCGGATGCCTTCGACGTGATCGCGCCGTCGCTGCCCGGTTATGGTTTTTCGGAGCGGCCGAAAACGACCGGGATGACGAAGCGCCGGATCGCCGGCCTGTGGGCGAAGCTGATGACGGGGCATCTCGGATACGCGCGTTTCGGCGCGCACGGCGGCGACATCGGCGCGGGGGTCACGAGTCATCTGGGCCTGTGGCATCCCGATCGGCTCCTCGGCATCCACGTGATGGCGGTGATCGTTCCCTGGCTCGGCCCGGGCAGCCGGCCGCTGAGTGCCGCGGAGCAGCAGTTTCAGGCCCGGCTGGCCGACTGGGAGCAGGACGAGGGCGGTTACGATCATCAGCAACGCACGCGGCCGCAGACGCTCGCGTATGGGCTCAACGATTCCCCGGCTGCGCTCGCCGCGTGGATCATTGAAAAATGGCGGAGCTGGAGCGACTGCGGCGGCGAGGTGGAGCGGGCGTTTTCGCGCGACGAGCTGCTGGCGAACCTCTGCGTCTACTGGCTGGGCGAAACGGGCGGTTCGTCGACGCGGCTTTATTTCGATCGCGAGCACCCGCCGTGGTTCCCGGATGCGCAGACCCGCATCGAGGTGCCGACGGCGGTGGCCCTCACCGTCGAACCGGTCGAAAAGGCGCCGCGCGAGTGGGCGGAGCGGACGTATCGCGACATCCGCCAGTGGACGGAATTCCCGCGCGGCGGCCACTTCATGGCGAGCGAGCAGCCGCAGCTCCTCGCCGAGGATCTGCGAACGTTCTTCCGGAGTTTTCGCTGAGGCTTGGGCGGCGCGACTTGGCGGTTCAACATCTCGTGCGTGTCGTCGTCACCCGAGCCGTCGAGCACCACCTGCGGCGGGCCGTCGGGGACCCGGCGTGGTGGCGACCGGAAATCCCTCCTGCGCATGCAGCGCGGCGGCGCCGGCGAAAAACGCCAGGATGGCGAACACGCCGGTGCGGACGCACGATCGCCTGGTTATGGCGTCGCGGGTGATTTCTGCGACAGGAATACGAAGGTGCCGCGCTTGTTGGCCGTGATGAAGTCGGGGCGTCCGTCGCCGTTGACGTCGGCGTTCATGAACTGCGTGCCGATGCCCGATGCGTCGTCGATCCGGTACGGAAGGTAACTGACCTCGCCGTTCGCGCCGCGCCGCAGCAGGAAGGCGTAGAGCACCGGCGCGCCGCCGGCATCGACATCGCCCGTCGGGCCATGGGCCCACCAGCGCTTGCCGGTCACGAGGTCGAGCCGGCCGTCGCCGTCGACGTCGCACAGCTCGAGCGCGTGGGGCTGGGAGAACTGGACGCCGCCGATTTTTTCGTCGGGCTTCGTCGACAGGATGGCGTGCTCCCGAAACGTCGTCTCTCCCGGCGCCCCGCGCACCTGCTCGAACCACGCGAGGCCGTAGCCGTGCGGATCGAGGCAGGCGATGACGTCGGGGAGACCGTCGCCGTTGACGTCGTAGACATACATCTGCGCCGCGCCCTTGGTCGGCGAGAAGGGAAACGGGTGGCGCGGCCATACGGGATCGCCGTCGAGTTTCGCGGGCTGCTCCCACCAGCCATCCTTGTCGAGGACGTCGAGCCGGCCGTCGCCATTCACGTCGCCGCAACCGAGCCCGTGAGTGAAGCGCTGCCACGGGCCGGCGGCGCTGATCGGATGGAAGGCCCAGGGATGAATCGGGTCGCGGGCATCGCGAGTCGCATAGCCGACGCGGCCGCTGCTCGAGCAGAGCAATACGCGCCGGCCGTTACCGAGCAGGTCGGTGAAGGTCGGCGATTCATTGTCGACCGGCATGAAGACGACGTGCCGCTGCCACGGCCCGCCGCCGTTGCCGGGATTTTCGAACCACGACGCGTCGACGCCCGGGAAGCCCAGCACGAGCACGTCGAGCCAGCCATCGGCATTGAAGTCGTCGGTGAAAGTGAGGAAGTTTTCGGAGTACCTCAGCGGATCGAAGGCCACGGCCGGATAGATCTCGTGGCGCCGCGAGAAATCCGGGCCTTCATACCAGTATGGCCCGGCGATCGCGTCCGCGTGGCCGTCGCGGTTCACGTCGCCGAACGCCGCGCCCTCGCAGTAGAATTTGTCGCTCAGCGTGAGCTTGCGATATGCCGCCGGCTCGCCGGCGGCAAACGCGACAGCGGCAGCGGCGAACAGGCACGGGAGAAGGCGGGTGGAGAGGGGCATGAGGTGACGAGACAAACTAGGTGGCATGGAAGGCGTCGGCAACCCTGACCGAAGACCCCGCGACGCCGCGCTGCGAGGAGCCGGTTGACCGGGAGCGGGTGCCTGAAAGGCGTTGACCCATGCTGGTCGCAGAAGGAACGATTCGTCAATTCGACGGAGCGCGCCGAAACGACGCAGGACACAAAGCACGCGCGACAGACATACCGGCAGCGTCTGGCCGGTGCGACGCGGAATAACCGGCAATCTGGCTCGAGAGCAACATCATCATCATGAATCCAACGCGAAGGGAGTTTCTGGCGAGGACCGGTGCCACCACGGCGGGGCTGATGGCGGCGAACCTGCTGCGGGGCGCGACAGCGGCGACGGCGGTACGGCCCGCGGGCGGGAGCGGCGCGCGTTTCAACATGTGCGGTTACGCGGCGCCGAAGCTCGAGAAGGTCCGCATCGGCCTGATCGGCCTCGGCAATCGCGGCATGTCCGCGCTGCCGCGCCACAAGGTCATCGAGGGCGTCGAGATCAAGGCGATCTGCGATCTCCGGCCCGAGCGGATCCCGCTCGCGCAGAAGGAGCTCGAGGGCAGCGGCCACCACCCGCAGGTGTACACCGGCAGCGCCGAGGTGTGGAAGGAGCTCTGCGCGCGCGACGATCTCGACCTCATCTACATCTGCACGCCGTGGAACTGGCACGCGCCGATGGCGGCGTTCGCAATGGAGCAGGGAAAGCACGCCGCGACGGAGATTCCCGCCGCGACCTCGCTGGAGGAGTGCTGGCAGCTCGTGGAAACCTCGGAGCGCACCCGCAAGCACTGCATGATGCTCGAGAACTGCTGCTACGATTTCTTCGAGCTGCTCACGCTGAACATGGCGCAGCAGGGATTCTTCGGCGAGATCGTGCACGGCGAGGGCGCGTACCTCCACAACCTGATGGAGCTGAATTTTGGGAAGGAGAGCTACCAGGGCATGTGGCGGCTGAAGCAGAACGCCACCCGCAACGGCAACCTCTACCCGATGCACGGGCTCGGCCCGATTTCGCAGATCATGAACATCAACCGCGGCGACCGCTTCGACTACCTCGTGTCGATGCAGAGCGCGGATTTCCAGATGCGGAAGATGGCCGATGAACTCGCGGCGAAGGATCCATTCTACGCCCCGTTCGCCGGTAAGAATTACCGTGGCAACATGAACACGACGAGCGTGCGCACCGAAAAAGGCCGCACGATCATGGTGCAGCACGACGTGACCAGCCCGCGGGTCTATTCGCGGTTGCACACCGTCGTCGGCACCAAGGGCTCCGCGCAAAAATATCCGCTCCCGCCGCGCATCGCGAAGGACCACACCGGCTGGGTCCCGGCGGAGGAGTTCAAGAAGCTCGAGGAGAAGTACACCTTCGACCTCGTGAAACAGATGGGTGAAACGGCGAGGAAAGTCGGCGGGCATGGCGGCATGGATTTCCTGATGGACTGGCGGCTGATGAGCCTCCTGCGCAACGGGCTGCCACTCGACATGGACGTCTACGACGCCGCGGCGTGGACCTCCGTCGGGCTCCTCTCCGAGGTCTCGGTGGCGCATCGCTCGAGTGCGGTCGACATCCCCGATTTCACCGGCGGCCACTACAAGACCAACAAGCCGGTGAACCTCAGCATCCGCCAGACGGCCTGACGAAACGATCCGAGATGCATTCCGCTCTTCGCGGAACGCCGGCTGCCGCTTGCCGGCACGCCGCGACGACGATCGGAAATCCGTTTATCGGTAGGGCTGCCGCTCGCCGGCACGCCGCAGACGACAATCGGAAACACGTTTGTTGGTAGGGCTGCCGCTCGCCGGCACGCCGCAGACGACAATCGGAAACACGCTTGCGGCGTGGCGACGAGCGCCAG
>JADMIO010690300.1_pt1 | contig 41140 bp, 40 predicted proteins | sample 8958161 | NCBI WGS metagenome assembly JADMIO01 (sample SAMN16585339, study PRJNA669376) | soil metagenome | isolation source: Crop rotation soil | place: USA: Cullars Rotation, Alabama | collected 2011
ATAACCGCCGAGTTGGAGCGCAATATGTTTTTTATACATCACCGAAGAATGTATAAAAGGGCAAAAGGAATTGATGCGGCTGATTATCTCTTCATGCGTATGCCCGATATTGGAATAGTTGTATAAATGTTCACCGTTATGATCGGTATAATCAACATCAGATCCCATCAGAACATATTCGGGATTGGCATTAAAAAAATCATACTGCTGTTGAAGGCGGCCGGGATAACAAATATCATCGGCATCAAACCTGGCGATCAATGGGGCAGCCGCATTCAGCAGCCCAAGGTTCAAAGCGGCTGCAATGCCCTGGTGTGGCTGGTTGATGATCCTGATCCTTTCATCGCTAAAGCCTTTGGCGATATTTTCTGTTTCATCAGATGAACCATCATTGATGATCAGTAATTCGAAATTGCTGAAAGATTGTTTTAATACGGAAGTGATCGCCGGCGAAATATATTTCGCCGCGTTATAGGCCGGCATTAAAACTGTTATTTCAGGAACTGGCTTCATCAGTGTATGCTGTTGTTGTTTTTTGGTTTTCTTTTATATTGAGGAACAATAACAATTCAAATAGAATGGTAACCGATAATTGCTCAAACCAATACTCCATAAAGAACAATCCTGTCATCAGCAATAACAGGGGAATACCATAGCTAAGCGCTTTATACCGCTTCAAAAAAAATCCTGCATAAAAAAACAAAAATGCCAAAAGCCCTGCCAGCCCATATTCACTCAGCAACTGGTTGAAAGTGGAATTGGGAGTGTTGATCAAAGAATGCCTGTCGGCTGTTGCTGTAAAATAATTGAGGTAAAGGGCGAGGCTGTTGTTCTTAAAATCATCACTTATAAATGCATATTTAACGGGGTAGCCGCCCGCTATCTTTAAGGCACTGATACGGAAGGCGAGCTTGGAAGAAAAAATGCCCATACCCGTACCGGTGAATATTTTTAACGGGTGCAGTTTAAAATAGTCAACTGTCTGCAGCAATGCGATCATCTTACCGGGCATCCTGTATTTTTTTATTTCAGCAACGGAAGGTTCAACACTATCGGCTTTTATAAAATCGATCAGCTTTTCCTGGAAAGCTGTGGTGTCATACTTATGCTGGAAAGGGGCGCTGTGGATGCTTGGTTCGGGTATGATGGGTTTTTGTTTGAGATCTATGTGAGCCGTGAGCCGGGAGTCGGAAGTGGTTGCCGTATCTTTTTTAGCGAGCATGCTCTTATACATACTGTCGAGATACAGCATGGCCGTCTTTTGTTTTTTTTCTTCAGGGGTTAAACTGCTGTCGGGTTTTTCGGTAAGCCGGGTATTTTTTGCAGGCTGGCCTGCTGCAGTTGGTTGCTTATTAAAAAGCTTTTCGAACGCGGTAGCGATGTAATTGGTATTCTGAGGAGAGATCTTTGAAAAGAACACCACGAAAAATAATAAACAAACTACTATAATACTCTTTTGCGCCCTGTTGCTTTGAAAAAGAAAAATATACAGCAGTGTAAGGCCCAAAAGCATATTGGTGATATTGCTTCCTGTGAGCAATAATATTACCATGCATAATAAGGCCCAGCTGTATTTATTCCGGACCAGGAAATAGACCACGCCAAATGCATTGATCACCGCGTTGGTGGTAGAGGTGTCGAGCGTGACCCCTTTTATATAATCACCGGTGCCAATAAAATATTTTTGAAAATTGCCCTGGTAGCGGTAAGGGTTGATAGCACCTGTTTCCCAGATGATGCCTGCATATACTGCCAGTGAAGTCAGGGCATTGATGACAAAAAATACAAGAAGGGTTTGATGGATAATAGCCGGGTCATTTTTTTCAACAGCCAGTTTCACCTGGTGAACAGCGAGGATACACAATACCCAAAACAGGATACCGGTTAAGATGGCCAATGAATAATTTACATTGGTAAGCAAACCGCTGATCATCCAGTTGAACAATGCAATACCAATGACCATTGGATAAAAGAGGGGCAGGCGTGAATTTTTTATATGAAAACCAAACTTAAAGTTGCTCCGTAATACATACACCACAATGATAGCGATGACCTTTACCACCAACTTTACATTTAAAAAAAGCAGCAAAAAAGCCAGCAGTTGCCAGTCGACGGTTGAAAGCTTATTTTGGAAAATGGCAGAAACTTTTTTTATGCTCACCCGGTGTTATGTTTTGCGTAAAAAGATGGTTCTTGGGACCTGTACTACAATAATCGCAAAATCATGATTTTGGGTTGCCCCTTAAAAGACCGTAGCCTGTTTAAATAAATACCAGTCGCTGCGCCTTAACTGGCGGGCCAATAGGAGCAGGGTAATATAGATGGTGAGTGCCGACAAAAGAATGAGCCAGGTATTACTGAAAAAGAAGGCAGGAATAGCGCCGGCAACGAAAGCAAGGGCCGGGATAATTAGCAATAGCAATATTTTTTGAGGGTCTTTGAAGGTGCCGGACCTGGTATAAAATAATACCGACTGAATAATAATGGAGAAAAGGTAGGCAATAGCGGCGCCTTCCGCCCCCCAAAACGGAATTAAAGCTGCGGTGGCCGAAAGGTTCACAATAAAGCAAATGAAAAAAATATAAAAGATCTTTTTTAAATGGCCCTGCACAAAACTGATGGTCCAAAGGAAATTATTGAAATATAAAAAAGGCATGCTTGCTGAAAGGAATAAAATAGTGCGGCTGTTTACAGCGCCGTATTTATTTTGGGTAACGAGGTCGATCAGGGGCGCCCACAAAATATTCAGCACGAGTGCTACCAGCGAAGCGATCACTATCTCGATGCGCAATAAGATAAAAAGCTGTTCTGTTTTATTGCCCGCATTATTACCGTCTTTAAATAATTTGGTGAACCTCGGTATCAATATCGGGGCGATCACTAAAAGCGGGATGGTGGCCATTTCAAAAACCTTGTAAGCAAAACTATAATTGGCCAAGACCATGTTAGAAGCCATTATACCAAGGAATATCCAGTCGAAACGTGCAATGGCAGAAGTAAAGATAGCAACGCCCAGTTGCGGCAATGATTCTTTGACCAGCCGGATATAATTTTTTTTATTCCATTGGATGCCCAACGGGATTTTTAAATAAAACCTGGTGATAAGCAGGCAGATCAAAAATTCTGCGAAATCGCCTGCGATAAAAATGATGATGATCGACCTGAGGTCAAGCAGCCCGGATAAAACAAATAACAGCAAAGCAACACTGCGAAGTATATTGGAGCTAACCGACATGAAGAGCAGTGGTTTGAATTTTTCCAGCCCTGTGGCCAGCTGCTTGAATGGCGTTGCAAAAAAAAGCATCAGCTTACCGAGCCCGATGAATACAAGCAACTGGTGCTGCTGGTAGAATGCAGGAAAGAAAAAATTGCAAAGGAGCAGCAGGCTGTACATCAAAATGCCTGATAGCAATACATGTGTCATGTAAGCTGAAACTGTAGCATTGATATGATCACCGGCTGCAATTTTTTTAATGGCTACCTGGTCGATACCAAAAGATAAAATGGCAAAGCTGGTCAATAGAACAGCGAGTGACCAGTTGATCTCCCCGAAATCATTTTTAGTAAGCTGTGCTGAAAGGATATAAAATATCACCAGCCCGCATAGCTGGTTAATGATCACCTGTAAAGTATTCGCTGAGATATCGTGTAACAGTTTTTTTTTCATTGCAGCCGCATGACTTCATGAATTGAAACTGTAATTTATCTATTTATTCCATTATTTTACTGGCAACCATTGCATTATTTAATTCGATAAGTAGTACAATCAAAACCTACTAATATGCAAAAATTCGTTTTACTATTTACGATACTCATCAGCGGCCGCTTGTTTGCACAGGAAGATACAGCTGTAACAAAGCTGATGAATTCGATGGATGAGAAACAAACCAGTGGAACTGCAACAAAAGTTTTCTATTCGCAAAAGCTGATCAATGCCAATACCGTGGAAGTGTTACATAAAGGCATACTGGAATTTAAAGTGGTGCACAATTTTGGCGATATAGCAGGCTCTGCCGGAGGTGCAAAAACTTTTTATGGGTTGGATGGCGCTACTGATGTAAAGATCGCTTTCCAGGCGGGGCTTAGTGATAAACTGAATGTATTTTTATCAAGAACAAAGGGCGGCGGCAATATCACCCAGCTTATCGAGACCGGTTTAAAATACCAATTCTTAAAACAAATGGATAACGACCCCGGGCATCCTGTGTCACTTACATTATTCGCGAATATTGTTGTGTCGACTATGAAAGCGGATACCAATAACAGCATTGCACAACTCAGGATAAAAGAAAATCATTTTACAGACTTTTCCGACAGGTTGAGCCAGGTGCTGCAATTAATGATCGCAAGAAAATTTGGTAAGATAAGCCTGCAATTGAGCCCAACTTATGTGCATACCAATTATGTAGTGCCCAACGACCAGAAAGGGATATTCGCATTGGGTGGAGGAGCACGTGTTCCTTTAAGTAAGAAATTTATTTTGGTCGCGGATTATTTTCATGCCTTCCGTTCTTCATCTTCAGAGAATGCTTTGAAAACACAATATGCCGGTTTGTATGATGCACACCGCTATGATGCATTTGGTATCGGTTTCGAGATTGTTACACCGGGCCATTTATTCCATTTGAATTTTACAAACACAACAAATATTTTGGAGAACAGGTTTATTCCAAGAACATTTACCAATTGGGGTAAAGGGCAATACCGCTGGGGCTTTACTGTAGCAAGGAATTTTAAACTGTTCAGGGATAAGAAAAAATAAAAATCGGCCCGCAGAAAAGAAAGCAATGTATTTGATCTGTTAATTTCTGCGGGATATTTTATACGGCTTTTTGTTTTGTCTGATGATAAATAAAAAGGCCCCGGCAGTATTGTTGGGGCCCTTTTTATTGTTGAAGACACTATAGGGATTATCTCTTTCCTTTGGCAAATGGTTTAACTACTGCCGTGATCAACAACCCTGTGCTGTTTAATTTTATTTTTCCTTCACCAATACCGCTTAATGGAAGTTTTAAATAAGGCTCCGCAACAAGAGCAAGGCGGTTATTTAATTTATACTGGTAACCGCCGGAAAGGGTGAGTACAGAAAAATAATGTTTATTCTCATTGTTTATCGTATTCACATAATTATAAGTCACGCCTGCCGGTGTTTTATATTGGTAATCGTAAGTTTCTTTTTTCATTAAGAGGGAAGAAAGGCTAACCCCGGCTAACCAGCTGTGGTTTTTAACAGCTTTAAAATTATAATATACGCTCAAGGGGATCTCGTAAACATTACAATCGGCCTGTATGTTCACCAGGTTAGGATAAACATATCCACCCGGGAATTTATAGTCGGCCGGGCTTGCCGCATATATTTTCCTGGAAACATAAAAACCTGACGCTATGGTAAGATGCTTACCAAGGTTATAATTCAGCCCTGCGCCATAAGCGGGTTTGAACTGCCCTGCGTTGTTGATCTTTACAAAACTTGCATCAGCACCTGCAGATAACGTGATGCCTATCTTACCACCCAAAGGCTTTTTGCTTTTTGGTGTTGAGGTTGCAGCGGTGTTATTCTTTTCAGCAGGCTTATCTTCCTTGGCAGTTTTTTCTGCTGCATTTTTTACAATTTCATCTTTAGGTAATTCCTTTTTTACCGAGGGTTTACCTGTAACAGCAGTAGTGTTTATTTTTTCTGCAGTAATGCTTTCAGTATCTGTATTCCTTACATCATCGCCGGCAGGCGTTTCTTTTTCTTTTATAACAGTTTCATCACCGGAGCTGGTGCCGGGCCTTTTGACCTTTACAGCCGTGCGCCCTTTTTGATGGAAGGATGTTTTTTTGCCATCAGCATAAGCCTGTTCATTGCCGGTATTACGGGAATGGTTATTGGTGAAAGCGGGTGTTTTACCAGTAGCTGTTGATGCCGGCGTTACCGCATTCAATGATTGATCCTGTTGCTGCGTTGGTGCTATACCAGCGGTTGCAGCATCAGCAGCATCTGCTTTGATCGATGGCGCAGCAGGGGCTGTTCCGCCCGAAGCAGGTTTATCATCTTTTGTATTTGCAGCAACAGCAGGTGCCTGTTTCTTTGTTGCATTGTCAACAGCAAAAAACACGGCACCGCCCAGCAGCAAAAAGAGGAGTAAAAAAAGAATGGGTTTTCTCCTGTCTTTCTTTTGTGGCAGGTGTTTATCAAGCAATACCTCCATCTTCCCCCATGCTGTATCGTCATAAGGGGGATGATGCTGGTTGGCCGCTTCCTTCACTATCTTATCTATTTCTTCATCAGGCATTTTGGGCTATTGTTATTTTGTTTTGATGGTACAATATTTTTTGCAACTGTTTTCTTGCCTTCGCAAGATTTGATTTTGAAGTGCCAACAGAAATGCCCAGTTGCGTGGCGATCTCTTCGTGGCTAAAGCCTTCTACAATGAACAGGTTCAGCACTGCGCGGTAAGCCGGCGAAAGGTCCTGTATAAACCTGATGATCTCATCATACGATATTTTTTCAAAGGCAGTTTCATTCTCTACCGGTAAATGCACGACTGCTGTTTCCAGGTCGATCACATTCTGGTGCTTATGGTATTTCCTGAAATGGTCGATCGCAGTATATACCATGATCTTCCTCAACCAGCCTTTAAATGAACTTACCACATCGCTGTAAGCAGGCTTGAAATGATGTATCTCTTTAAAAATTTTAAGAAAACCGTCGTTTAATATCTCGGAAGCATCTTCATCCCTGCTTGTATAGCGGTCGCATATGGACATAGCATAGCCATAGAAAGAGTTATATAGTTTTTTTTGGCTCTCTCTTTGGTTAAGGGCGCATCCCCTTATTTGTAGGTTGAGTTCGTCGGCTGTTAACAAAAACTGGTGTTTATGAGCTTTTACAAATAATCGAAAAATGAGCGGCTTTGGTTGCCTGCTATAAGATAGTTTTTTTTGGCCGCAGGCACAAATATTTTTTAATATAAACCGGGTAAATTATAACCAGCCATGATAAAGTAGTAATTGTATGGTACCCTAAAAGTAAAGCTCCCAAGTACATCTACGCGAAAGAAGTATACTAAAAAAATAAATCTATTTTGTTTGTATTGCCTGCACAATAAAATGCTTTCAATAAGCGATTTATATACGTGCTTTTAATTGAAGTATCCAACTGAAAACCCAAGAAGAATGAAATCGATCCGTATCGCATTGGCGGTTTTACCCGCCTTACTGCTGATGGCAAACATTTCTGCCCCTGTTACCGGGAATAGGCTGGTTCCTGGATCTTCAGGTACATCATTGCATACTAACCCTGTTGAAGATTATTATACTACCTGGAATTTAACTGCTGCAGGATTGGCTCAGGAGGTTTTTAATGATGCCATGAAAGGATATAATTACCTCAAGCAAAAAAACCTGTTGAACAACCCGGGTGTAATGACGATAGTTGATTACAGCAAGCCTTCTTCTCAAAAAAGGTTGTATGTACTGGATATGAATGAAGGAAAGATACTATTCCACACATTGGTAGCACATGGCAGGAAATCGGGATTGGAATACGCTACAGATTTTTCCAATGCAGAAGAATCACATAAAACAAGTTTAGGTTTTTTTATCACGATGAATACGTATACCGGCGGTAATGGCTATTCTTTAAAATTACAAGGATGCGAAAAAGGGATCAACGATAAAGCACTTGAAAGGGCGATTGTTGTGCATGGCGCTGATTACGCAGATGAAAATTTTATACAGCATAATGGTTACCTCGGCAGAAGTTATGGTTGCCCCGCAGTACCGGAAAAATTCAGCAAAAAAATAATTGATGCAATAAAGAACGGCAGTTGTATGTTCTTATACCACCCAACAAAAAAATACACAGCAGTTTCAAAAATACTCAACAGTTAGGCTTTATTTCAATCTACAGTTTAAAGTTTTTATTGTTAGGCACAACAGGAGAAAGATACCCTACCGCATGGTGGGGATTCTTTTTTTAGGGAATAATGAACAGGGAACAAGGAATAATGAACAAGGAATTAAAGAATGAATGCTGCAGCAGCAACCTGGCAGACCAGGCCAAAGAATAAGCCCCAGTAGATCTCTTTTGCCGTATGGTCGCTCACGATCAAACGCGAGGTACAAACAATTCCTGTTACCAATAATGCGATACAAAGCGGCCATGTCATCAGCATCGTATTGCTGTACATGATGATGAGGAATAAGCCCAGCATTCCACCAACACCCATCGCGTGCATACTGATCTTAAAATAAATATTGGACAGGAGGCCCACCACAGTCGTTAAAAAAACGCCTGTCATAAAGGACGGCAATACCAACGCCAGTGACGGGTCGGTTTTAAAGAACACCCATGCGGTCCAGAAATAAAATATCATGCTGGAGAGATAAGGCCCGATCCTGTCCTGCCTGCTCCGTAAAAAAATTGATTTAATAAAACCTAAACCCTTCATCAGTAAGACCGCAAATGCAGGGAAAAAAATAGTGTTCAACGCGGTTACCATTACAACCCTGTATTTATCGCCAATAGTAAAGCCCGCAAAATAAGAGGGGTGAAAAAAGACCAGGAAACCGATCGTGTAAAGGGGGATGAATAAGGGATGAAAGATGTAAGAAAAGAAATGCGCAAGGATATTGACCACCCACCACTGACCACCGGTCACAGAAGAACCATCTGTTGTCCGTCGTCCGCCCGCAGGGCCCTGTAGGTCGTCCATCGTCCGTTGTCCATGCTCTATCATCATAATTCTTTTCTTAAACGTGCAACAGGGATGTTGAGTTGCTCCCGGTATTTGGCTACGGTGCGCCTTGCAATGTTATACCCTTTCTCCTGTAATAATTCGGTAAGGCGTTCATCGCTGAGCGGGTGTTTTTTGCTTTCTTCTTCAATAAGGTCACTCAGTATCTTTTTAACTTCCCTCGTACTCACTTCTTCGCCGCTTTCTGTTTGCAGGCTTTCGCTGAAGAAGAATTTAAGGCGGTAAGTACCAAATTCGGTTTGAACGAATTTACTGTTGGCCACGCGGCTCACAGTAGAGATATCAAGGTTGGTGGCTTCGGCAATATATTTTAAGATCATCGGCCGCAACTCGGTTTCATCACCCGTTACAAAGAAGTCATGCTGGTAATTCATGATGGCTTCCATAGTGTTGAGCAAAGTATTCTGCCGCTGCTTGATAGCATCGATGAACCATTTTGCCGCATCGATCTTTTGCTTGATAAAGAATACGGCTTCTTTCTGGCGCTTATCTTTTTTGCTGCCGCGTTCATAATCCTTAAGCATATCGCGGTAGCCCTCGCTGATCCTGAGATCAGGCGCATTCTTGCTGTTTAAAGTAAGTTCTAATTTTCCATTATTATTAAAAATGAAAAAATCAGGTATCACGTAACTTTCACCTTTGTTGGTATCGCCGATATTGCCTGCGGGCTTTGGGTTTAATTTTACGATCTGTTTGATCACTTCCTTCAGCTGCTCATCATTCAAACCTAAACCACGCTGGATCTTTTCGTAATGTTTTTTAGTGAACTCATCAAAGTATTTGTCCAAAACTTTCATGGCCATTTCTACGGCCTTGCCTTCGTCTAATTTTCTTTCTAACTGCAGCAGTAAACATTCCTGTAAGTTGCGTGCACAAATGCCGGGGGGATCGAATTGCTGTATCTGCAACACCAGCTGCCCTATTTCCTCTTCGGTAGTGATGATATTCTGCCTGAAGGCAAGATCGTCCACGATAGAAGAAATATCGCGGCGTAAATAACCATCATCATCCAGGTTGCCGATGATCTGTTCGGCGATCTGCTGCTGCTTTTCTTCCAGGTTCAATTGCCCCAGCTGTTCCAGCATCAGTTCATTAAAACCAGTTTCCACTTTATGAGGGATCACTTTACCATCGTCGATCTCTGGATAATTCTCATCCCTTAATTTATAATCGCCCACTTCATCATCGCCATCATTTACATAATCGCTGATATCCAAATTATCGTAATCATCGCTACTGCCATCCGCTTCAAAATCGTCTTCACTGTCTTTGAACTCGTCGTTGGTCTCATCATATTCGTCCTTATGGTCTTCCTCGGCCTGTTCCAGCGCGGGGTTCTCTTCCATCTCTTCTTTAATGCGTTCTTCTAAAATAGCGGTAGGCACCTGCAGCAGCTTCATCAGCTGGATCTGCTGTGGTGATAGTTTCTGTAATTGTTTTTGGTATAGTCCCTGACTTAAGGCCATATTGCTGCTCCTGTAATTAAGGTTTAAAATTTTTTCTCCCCAATCATTCAGCGTCTTTGCAAGCCCCGTAAATGGTTATCCAAGGAAACATTTACCGAGGTAAAACTTTAACGTTGAAATGAACGTACATCTTCTTTTAAGCTGTAAATTTACTTACAAACTTACTTGTAAAATGAACAAAAAAGCTAAAATTTTATTTTTTTGCATGATTTTTGTGGTAAGGGCCGCCTTCGGCCAGGAAAAAGGGGCAAATTCACCGGTGTATAACGGTTCATTTACGGCTTTTACTGCGGATACACCCCATTTTTGCAGCATGTCTTTGGTTAAGAAAGGAAGCAGATCCTATATCGGCTTCCCGGTTAAGCGGGATTGCAGCACGCCCTCAATGCCTGTGATCAGCAGTAATTTTTATACACAAAACTTTGGGTTCTTCTGTAAGAAAGAATTACAACTGGAAAAAATAACAAAAGTCCCTTTTAAATTCAGACTGGGCAGCGTGCAGCAGGTAGACTGGATGGAAGGGAAGACAACTGTTGTGAGATCGTTTTAAAACATTAATTAATTTGCTCTATTAATTTGATCATGTTTTTATATTGATCTTCCGTCTGACTTCTCCATATTTCCATATCGATATTGTTTATGATTGCACTTGCAATGGCTATGTCTTTTTGAAGCAATAATCTTGAAACCTGCAATTGTCTCTTTGTCTTGTTCGTGAAATTATTGCTGATCCAATTCTCACTTGATACAGACAACTTTTCCGTATAGTAATCGATATCGGATTTTTGAATTGACTTTTTTAATGCAAAGCTGTATACTTTTTTCATATAAGAATACAATCTTTCAAATTCTTCTTTGGATGCTATGAGGCTGTCAGTAATAATTTGATCTCTATCAGCGGGCTTATTTTTTTGAATTTTAAAATCCAAAGATTGAACCCGTACGGCTGCGTCCGTTAAAGCCGCTTCTGCTGTTGAATCAGGAATTGAAGACCTCATTTTATCGAGTTCTTTTTGTGCAAGTTTCTCTATCAATGCAGTGTCGTTATGGTTAACAGCATCTTGAAGTTCCTTCGATATTACCGGAGAAGCGGAATGGCTACGGCAAGACGCACCTGCAAGTAGTATTAAAGAATATCTAAAAATAAGCTTACGCATTAACCGCCTGTTTACTTAACACTTTCCTAACTGCTGCTACCATCTTCTCTCCTTTCTCTTTTAGCTGTTCTTCCGTCCAGCTTAAATTGATCAAAGTAGAGATATTACGGCTGATGATGGCATCACTGGCGCTGAAATCTTTAGTGGCGTGGTGTTTTACCTTTTCTTTTAATTCAGGGCTCAACGCATTGAGCGTTGAAGCATTTTTAAGATGGTCCCATTTGCGGATATAATGCCAGTTGTTATTGAAGTAATAAAAATTGCCGGGTAAAATTTGCTGTGCTTTCATTTCTTCTATAACGGCATTAGTGATCTCCGCTGTGGGCAAACTCCAGCTGAGGAAGGTGCAACTGTCGCCTTCTGCATCCGGTATCCTCCTGAAACTTATTTCAGGTACCGTGGCTAAGATATTTTTTAATGCAGCATGGTTTTTTTTCTGGATCGCTAAAAAATCATCGAGCCTTTTTATTTGTGCCAGCCCAACTGCAGCATGCAGTTCGCTTATCCTGTAATTATAACCAATAAATGGATGCTGCTCCGCCCCGCGGTCGTTACCGATATGGTCGTGGCCATGATCGCTGTAGCCATCGCATTTAATATACACGTCTTTGTTATTGGTGATCACAGCGCCACCTTCGGCGCAGGTTACCGTTTTTACAAAATCAAAACTGAATGTACCGGCATCGCCGATGGTGCCTAATTTTTTTCCTTTGTACGAACCGCCAAAGGCCTGGCAGGCATCTTCCAATAAAAATAGTTTATGTTCTTTGCATATCGCCTGCAATGCATCCAGGTCGGCCATTGCGCCGCACATGTGCACGGGCATGATCACTTTTGTTTTGGGTGTAATGGCATTGCGTACAGCAGCGGGATCCAATGTAAGTGTATCATCAATATCCACCAATACCGGTACAGCGCCAACGCTTAATACCGATTCAAAACTGGCAACAAATGTAAAAGCAGGCATGATCACTTCGTCGCCATAACCAACGCCTAAAGCACTTAAGGCTGTTGTTAATGCAGCAGTACCATTGCAAACCAATTGCGCATATTTGCTGCCGATGCGGTTACATATTTCCTGTTCCAGTTCTTTCGCTTTCCAGATGCCTTTGCGCGGGCCATCAAAATTATAACGCATCAGGATGCCTGTTTCTAAAACATCGTTCACGTGTTTGCGTTCTGCGTCGCTCCATAATTCAAAACCGGGCATAAAATATAATTGATAATTAGAAAATGTATAATGGATAATGCCTTTACTGCGGCATTTACCGAAAAACAAAGGTAAAGAATTTTGTTTCGTTTATCGTCCCCGCCGGGCATGAGGAGGAGTTTATTGTATCATCGGTGTTGGCACAGGCACAGCAAAATAATTCAATCGTAAACTATCACTCCAGCCATTGGGGTTTTTGTCGAAGCTTTTGCTGCTGAAGAAGATCATACCCTGAACATTCGGCGTATTGCGTAAGGCTTCTATCTGGCGGGGCAATTGGGTTTTATCTTTCCAGTAAGCATTGCTGCCAGCCTTGTAGATGCCAAGGCCGATATAGCAATTCTTGCCATAGGTATGCGTGCTCCACCAGTCCAAAACAGCTTTGTAAGGTGCATTCTTTTGTTCAAATTCCCAATAGATCTGTGGTGCCACATAATCTATCCAGCTATTCTTTAACCACAAAACAATATCGGCATAGAGGTCGTCGTAATTGGTTTGGCCAGCCCTTGTATTGCTGCCATCGGGATCTTTATCAATATTGCGCCATACGCCGAAAGGGCTTATCCCGAACTGGCATTTTTTATTTTCTTTTTTGATGGCCCTGCTGATCATGACTATGATAGAATCGGTATTGCTTCTTCTCCAGTCATCTTTATTCATGCCATTGCCATACTGCTGGTATTTGGCGTCATCAGGAAATTCCTGCCCGGCGATGCGGTAAGGATAAAAATAATCATCAAAATGAATGGCATCTATATCATAACGGCTTACTACGTCTCTCACTACATTGGTCACATATTGCTGTACTTCTTTATTGCCGGGATCGAAATACCTTTTATCACCGTAGGTTAAAAACCATTCAGGATGCAGTTTGGTAATATGTGTTGCTGAAAGGGAAGAAGTATTGATATTAAACACAGCACGGTAAGGATTCATCCATGCGTGAAATTCCATGCCGCGTTTATGCGTTTCCGCGATCATGAATTCCAGCGGGTCGTAATAGGGAACAGGCGGCTGCCCCTGTTTGCCGGTAAGCCATTCGCTCCATGGCTCATAAGGCGAAGGATAAAAAGCATCTGTTGATGGCCTCACCTGCACGATCATCGCATTCATGCCATTGATTTTGTGCTTATCCAACAACCTTATGAATTCTACCTTTTGGGAATCGGAATTGTAATTGCCCCTCGACGGCCAGTCAATATTATCTACCGACGCTACCCATACACCACGGAATTCGGGTTTTGCCTGGGCTCGTAAAATCGTAGGTATGCCAAAGGCAAAGAATATAGCAGAAAGAATGCAGAAGGAAGCTTTCATGGATAAAATTTATTTGGGTTCACGGATCTTGTCCAGTAATTTATTCAGGGTTTTTGCTTCGCTGTCAGAAAGGTTGCTGAGCACAGCGTCCATTTCATCCTGGTGGCCGTCCAATTTTAATAATAATTTTTTTCCTTTCTCCGTGATGGAAACATCCACGAGGCGTTTATCAACCTTAGAAATATTCTTTTTTACCAGGCCTTTTATGATCAGCCTGTCAACAATGCGGCTGGTATCACTCATCTTATCAAGCATACGCTGGCGTATCTGCAAAGTAGAAAGCGGTTCGCCCGCACCACGCAGGATACGCAGGATATTGAACTGCTGTGCCGTGAGCCCGTGTTTTTCAAACAGGTTTTTTGTTTGCTCTGTTACCCAGTTAAAAGTGTAGATAAGGTTAATGCCGGCCTTCTGGTATTCGTTCCTGAATTTCGACTGGTTGATATCTTCCTGTATGCCCATAAAATATTATTGATCTTTAAGTAATTCATCCGCAATCGCTGACCTTGGAGCAAATTCGTTGATATAGATCTTTACTAAAATAATAAAATAACTCACCAGCAAAGGTCCAAATATTAATCCCATGAACCCAAATAATTTCAACCCCACAATTACGCCCAACACGGTTATCATCGGGTGTACATTCCCCATTTTTTTTAATAAGCCCAGGCGGGTGATATAATCAACATTACCCGTTACCACGATACTGTAAATAGCCAGCCCGGTAGCCATATAACTATTGCCTGCGGCATACATATAGATCACCAGCGGTACCCAGATGATCATGGTGCCTACAAGCGGGAAGAAAGCAAATACACCGGTTACAAAGCCCCACATACCCCAGTCTTTCACACCAAATATCAAATACCCGATGGCTGCAAATATGCCCTGCACGATACAAATGATGGGGATGCCCAGTGCATTGGCGCGGATCATGGACACCGTTTCACGGCCAAGCGTGTCTACATTTTCTGCCTTTAAGGGAATGATATGGTTAAGGTACCGTTCAATTTCCTTACCATTTACCAGCAAATAATAATAGAGGAAGAAAAGCATGATCAGGTTGGTGAGCACGTTAGCCGTGCTGTTGAGTAAATTGGGAATTGCTGCAGAGATCTTTGTGGCTACGGATTTGGTATTATCGCCACTGAATATATCCAAACCGGTAAGTGCTTTTATCTTATCCGAAAAGATCTGCAGGCCCTGCATCACTTCCTGTTGATTGTTCACCAGCGCATTTATCTTGGGCATTACCATCTGGATAGAAAAATAGATAGGGATAGCGATCACTATGAGTGAACCGATGATAAAGAGTATGGCTGTAAGGCCCTTCTTCCATTTTTTTTGCTCAATTAATTTTTGGTACCAAACACGTGTAAGTATGAATAAGGTGATTGCTCCCAGTAAGCCCGGTAAAAAAGCATACAGCTGGGTCAACAGCGATACGGCCAGGAATACAATTACCAGGAGTAATATGATTTGCCTTAACCTGTTGTTGAAAGTAGCAGGCATAATTGAGTATTAAAATATAAATAACCGTTTTTAATCTTTCCAAACAGAAGCGCCTTCGCTGCAATTGGCACAAATGTCGATATTCTTACGGCTTTTCATCAAATCGTTCCTGAATTGTTTATAATTATCGTTGTGCCAGATCTCTTTGAAGGATTGTGTTTTTAGATTGCCTAACTGGTGCATGGCATCTTTATCAAAACAGCAGGGCACCACCAGTCCATCCCAGGTGATCACGTTGGCATGCTGTAATTTCCAGCAGCGGTTGGCCAATTTGTTTTTCGCGGTATAGGTACTGTCGGCATTTTTTTTATAGCGGCTGAATTTATCTATAGTTGGGATAAGCTGGTTAGGATCATTTTCATAATCGTATACCTGCGCTGTTTTAAACCGCACTTCATCTACACCCACTTCTTTGGCCAAACGCTTGATATCTTCTATTTGATGCTCGTTGGGTTTTACTACCAGGAACTGGAAGAACACAAAGGGCGTTTTACTTTTCAGTGCCTTCTTCCACTTCACTATATTTTTTGCGCCTTCAATTACTTTGTCAAGGTTACCACCCACACGGTACTGTTTATATACATCCTGTGTAGTACCATCAATAGAAATGATCAAACGGTCGAGCCCGCTTTCAACAGTGCGTTTTGCATTGTCATCATTGAGGTAATGTGCATTGGTTGAAGTGGCGGTATAAATACCTTTCGACGACGCATATTTTACCATCTCTAAAAAATCAGGGTTTAAATAAGGTTCCCCCTGGAAATAAAAAATGAGGTATAATAATTCTTTATGGATATCATCGATGGTATCCCTGAAAAAATCTTTTTGCAGCATACCGGTTGGCCTGGTGAACTGGCGCAGCCCGCTCGGGCATTCGGGGCAACGAAGGTTGCAACTTGTTGTTGGTTCAAATGAAATAGAAACAGGATAGCCCCATTGCACCGGTTTGTTCAGCAAACGGCTGATGTAAAAACTGCTGAGTACTTTGATACCATTAAAAAAACGCCGCGGGGTAAGTTTACTTAATAAATTGGTACTATCGTTCCAGTTGAACTGAGGCATATGCAAAGGTAAGCTGAATGGTAGCTATTTGTTTAATACTACCCCTTTAATGTCATCTTTTTTTATAAACCCGATATATCTTGAATCAAGTGTGTTATGCCGGTTATCCCCTAATACGAAATAGCAGCCGGGAGGGATTTTCAAAGGCCCAAAATTATCCGTGGTCCAGGTGGAATTTTTATCCAGCCATTTGAAAGGGCCATGGGAAGTATCGGTGATTATGTAAGGACTTAATTTTATTTTCAGCTCATACTTTTTTTTCATTTGGTCGTCAAAACAGGCCAGCATCGAATCTTTAAAGGGGATAAAAGTGCCGCCCGTATCATTAAGTTTATCTGCATCATCAATCAGCTCTTCAAATTCCTTTACGGTTAATATGAACTGGTTTTTTAAGTTCAACCCAGCATCAAAATTTTGGCCATTAACAAACAGGACCCCATTTCTCATTTCAACCTCGTCGCCCGCAACCGCACAAAGCCGGTGTAAATAATGAGAACCGGTTTGTGGTTCTTCCATATAAGTAGCATTTAAAGAATCTTCGTATTTGCTGGTGAAAACAATAAAACATTTTGGAAAAATCTTTTTAAAACTGCTTGCAAAAACATGGTCGCCTATTTTAATATTGGGTTCGTTGGAGGGCGTTGGAATTTTATAATATTGCAGCCCGCCGGTTATACGGGCACCTAACAATAATACCGTAAGGCTTGAACCAATTATTATAAGCGCCCTGGTAGTAGATCTTTTCATCCCTAAAAGATAATAAAAAAAGCCAGTATACAAAATACTGGCTCATACGTTTATTGCGGGTAATATTATTGCGTGTTTAAAGAAGTGGGTTCATCCATCTCTTCCGTGTTATTCTCCGCCTTCGCTACGATAGGTTTGAAACAAAGTGTATTGTTCACAAATTTGTCATAGTTATTGAAGATCACATTGAGGGCGATAAAATTCATTACATAACTCCTCGTTTCAGCCGGCAGGTAATTTTTCACATCCCAAAAGCTGGGATTGGCCTTGCCTGTTTTTTCCATTGCATTCCATACATTGCCTACACCGCAGTTGTAGCTGGCAACTACCAGCAGGTAATCATTATCCAGGTTGCGGCAACGGTCCCTTAAATAGCGTGCTGCTGCATAAGTTGCTTTATCAAAGTTCTTCCTGTCATCTCTTATAGCAGGCATCCTGAATTTTTTATGCTCCTTTTTAGCCTGCGCCCTTGCTAATTTTATTTCTTTTTTCCTTTGTGCGGCGCTCACGTTCCTTGCGTATCTTAAGCCGTATTCTTTAGCAACTTCATCCATTATTTGCCAGTAACCAACGGCGCCGGCCCTTGATACAGCGTTGCCGTTGAAAGCACTTTCCAAAGCCAGCAGCACTTTGAATTCATGCGGTATGTTATTCTTTGCTAAGATGGCAGCAGCTTTTGGAAAGAATTTTTTGCCTTTATTATAAGTGCGGATGAGGTATGCTCTCCTGTTGGCAGAAAACTTTTCAATATAATCCAGGGATTGTTCTTCATTGCCACACAACAGGTCGGGATAAACCACGTTGGCCTCTTTTATTACTACCTCGGGCATTTCTTTTTTTGAAAGCCTGGCGAGTAATAGTTTTTTAGTACTGTCTTTTTTAACCTGTGCGTGTACGGGTACCGCGGCCAGGCCAGTGATCATAAAGATTGCACAGCAAATGTTTCGAACAAAAAAGCTTGTTTTTACCATACTGAAATATTTGTGATTTGGTGACGTTAATAAAAAAGCAGGAATAGTTAAAACGGGGGGAGAAAACCTTTATTGCCCGTTCACAAAACTTTAAGAACTTAGCTACATTTTCATTATTACTAACGAACTTCTTATATATGCGTTTTATCATAATCTTTTTTTTAGCCTTCATTTTTAAAGTAACAGCTCAAAATACTGACCCTGTTAAGCAGGTAAGTGAGATTGCGTTTGCAGAACAGCGCAGCCATGAAAGGATCACTCAAACGACCAATAATATCCTGACCTCATCAACCAATTTTGATGTAAAATATTATCGTTGTGAATGGGAAGTAGACCCGGCGATACGCTATATAAAGGGAAAGGTTACCCTATATTACACGATGTCCGCTTCGGGATCAAGCATTACCCTGGACCTGATGGCACCATTGGTTGCCGATAGTGTTACACAAAGAAGTGTGCAGCTTTCAAAACAGCAGTCCAATAATACACTGGTGGTGAATTTCCCGGCGAACGTGAATGCAGGTGTATTTGATTCAGTAAGCATTTATTACCAGGGTGTGCCACCTAATACAGGTTTTGGTTCATTTATACAGGACCAACATGCAGGGGTACCCGTAATGTGGAGCCTCAGTGAACCTTATGGCGCGAGGGACTGGTGGCCCTGCAAAAATGGCCTTGACGATAAAGCGGATTCTATTGATATTATCATCACGGCCCCGGCACAATACAAAGCAGCATCGAATGGTTTATTGCAAAGCGAGGCATTGATAGCAGCGGGTACTAAAAAGGTTACGCACTGGAAACACCGTTACCCCATTGCTTCTTACCTGGTGTGTTTTGCAGTTACCAATTACAGCGTGTTCAATAACAGTGTGCAACTGGGTACTGTTAATTTGCCGATGCAAACCTATTGTTATCCTGAAAGCCTGTTGGCTTTCCAGGCTGGTACACAAAATGTGCTGGATGCATTGCAATTGTATCATGCAACTTTTGGCGACTATCCTTTTATCAAAGAAAAATATGGCCATGTACAATTTGGCTGGGGTGGTGGTATGGAACACCAGACCTCTACTTTTATCATCAATATAGGCGAAGGGTTGATTGCGCATGAACTGGGGCACCAGTGGTTTGGTGATAAGATCACCTGCGGCAGCTGGCAGGATATCTGGCTAAACGAAGGCTTTGCCACTTTTCTTGCCGCTTTTTATATGGAAAGAAAATACCCGGCCGCTGCTATCTCTAACAGGAAGGCGGTAGTGAATTCCATTACTTCGGCAGTTGGAGGATCTGTATGGGTGGATGATACCACTAATGTTGGCAGGATATTCGACAGCCGGTTGAGTTATAATAAAGGCTCGCAGTTACTATTCATGTTACAATGGAAACTCGGCGACTCAGCATTTTTCAGGGCTTTAAGGAATTATCAAAAAGACCCTAATGTAATCTATGGTTTTGCAAGGACAGCCGACCTGAAAAAACACCTGGAAGCAGAAAGCAAACAGGACCTCACCCAATTCTTCAATGACTGGTATAAGAACCAGGGCTATCCAACCTACAATGTGCAGTGGACACCTATCGGCAGCAGCGTAAAAATAAAAATGAACCAAACCACTTCTCATCCATCGGTCAGCTTTTTTGCAATGCCCGTTGCATTGAAATTTAAAAATGCTGTGCAGGAAAAGACCATCATAGTAGACAATACCAGCAATGGCGAGATTTTTATCAGGAATTTGGGGTTTATTGCAGATACTGTTTTGATAGATCCTGATTCCTGGCTGATCAGCAGGAACAATACCGCTACAAAAATACCTGATGTGATAAGCGGGCAGAATATCGTACAGGTGTTTCCTAATCCCGTAGGCGGCCAGTTTGCTGTTTATTTAAGAAATTTTTCTTCTACTACTGCCACCATCAATTTATTCAATGCTATTGGGCAATTGCTATACACAAGGAATGTTACGCTGGTAAATGGTTCGGAGTACCTGGAGATCCCTTCGAAACATTTACCTCCGGGGGAATATAACCTGCAAGTAAAAAATACCAGCGGTTTTAAATTTGTAAAGAAACTATTAAAGTAGCTACAATACGTTTAATCCCGCAGCCGGGATTGCCACGAATTACACGAATTGAGACGGATAGACGCATTGTATTATTATCTGTGTAAATCCGTGCAGGGCAAATATTTAAATACCCGCCTTTTTGCAATAGTTATGATCGCCTCAACCAGTAACAGTTACTTTAATATTCTGTTAATCTGCTGACTTGTAATAAAACGATTTTCTTTATTGAGGAATAGTACAGTACTTTGCGGCAACCGAATAACCGTGGCAAAAAAAAAGACAACTGTTTTTAAGATCATAACAGTATCAGTGATTTATCTTTCGGCTGTAGCAGCGGCCATTTATTTAATTACCAATTACCTTAACCAACCCAGTTTTGTAAGGTATCCTGCATTTGGTATCCCTGTTCCGGTAAATTATAACATTCATGGTATTGATGTAAGCCATCACCAGGCGGCCATTGATTGGGATGATGTAAGCGCCATGCAGGACAAGAATATCAAGATCGGCTTTACATTTATTAAGGCTACTGAAGGTTTGGGCAATGTAGATGTATCTTACCGCAGGAATTGGCTTAAGGCCAAAGAAGCCAATATTCCCCGCGGCGCTTATCATTTTTTTATTTCCAGTAAAAGCGGAAAAGCGCAGGCAGAGAATTTTATTCAAACAGTAACACTTGAAAAAGGCGATATGCCACCCGTACTGGATATCGAACAAACCAACGGCGCTTCTGTTGCAGACATACAGCAAAGAGCAAAGGATTGGTTGATGATGATAGAAAAACAGTATAAGGTAAAGCCGGTGATCTATACCAATGTAGACTTTTACCAGAATTTTTTAGCAGGTAAATTTGATGATTACCCGCTTTGGGTAGCGCATTATTTAGTGCAGGATAAACCACGCATCAAACGCAAATGGTTGTTTTGGCAATACAATGAGGCCGGCCACGTGAATGGTATCAATGCTTACGTGGATTTTAATGCCTTTAATGGCGACAGCACAGATTTTCAAAACCTGCTCATAAAATAATAGTATAGCCGGTCTATTTAACTAATTTTATAAAAGGAGAACGATCTCATTATGGGGATGGATGACGATACAAAAGAATTCTTATTGAGGATATTGCAAACCATATCCATTGTATTGGTCTGGATGATCGCGAATGTTTTCTTTGGGTTTTATAAAGACTATGCGTTTTTTGTGAGCCACCCCAACTGGACCAATTATCTTTTTTATATTTTATCGCTTGCCAGTTTAGTAATGCTGGTTATTCACCTGAGGCGCAAATGGAGGTTGTAGGGTTGCCAACCTTAGTAATAATCCTTGTATTGCAAAGTATTTGCGACCGTTGGCAACCCTTTAAAGCTTAACTGCTATGGTCCATAACAATAACCCATTTATTTTTTATCTTCTTAAATAACAAAGTAAAATGCCCTTGTATATCGCCGATGCTGCGGCTTAAATGCCATTTGCCCACTACAGAAAAATACAATACCGATAACCGTTTTACTTCTATAAGCGTGAAATCGAGTTTGCCCATTGCAGCGGTATCGGGATAACTTTTTTTATAGTTGTCCAGCGTTTTTTGCCATCCGTAAGTAATGCCGCTTTTACCGATGAATTTTAAAGAATCACTTTGCCAATAGGTTGTCATGAACCGGTCAATATCACCGTTGTTCCATGCATTCACCTGTTCATTCATGGCATTCCTGATCAGCTGGTCGTCTTTTATTTGTGCATTTACGGTAGTGAAAAGAAAAAAAGAAATGAGGTTTATCAAAAATGTTTTGCTCATAATTATTTTAGTTGAAGTATAAATATAAATATTTCTTCAACGAAGATCCCACAAAGCTGCACAGGGGTTTTCACAGCGATGCGCAAAGTATCTTTGTGTATTTCAGGGCATCTCTGTGACACTAATGCTTGTGGTGTGGAGAGGCGCATTTACTTTTATGGCAAAGCCTGTAATTTAAAAAATGCGCAGTGATAATGAAAACAACAGCTACCGTTAAAAACCCATATTCTACCTGTGGATAGAATTGTTTTAACACCAAAAAAGTAAAACCTATAAAGAAAATATACAGCGGCGTATACAAACGGTGATGTGTGAAAAAACCATGGAATAAAGAATAAGAGCCCACAACAAATGCAAGTGTTATCATACTCCATTCAAAAAAACCATTGTGGATGATATTGACACCGAACACAGGCAGGGTGGTCACCAATACAGGAAGTAGTGCACAGTGAATGGCACATACAATCGAAGTGGCAATACCTACAGCGTCCCAGTTTAACTTTATTTTCATCTGCGTGCAGCAAAGATAGTATATTTGCAATATTGTTGCAAATATAAAAAGTTAAGGTTTTCAACCTTTGCTCATGTTAAAGGTTGACAACTTTGGAGGAGCATACGCTGATATAACCCTGGTCCAAAGGTTGTCAACCTTAATCTCATCAACTGATGTAAATTCGCAAAAATATTTTTATGAGCAGGAAATTGTGGTTGTACGTGGCCTTTTTTGCCTTATTACTGGCGGGTTTTTATTTTATGGTATTTAGTGATTATGATTTTTCCAGGTCGAACCTGGCAGTAAGGATCGATACGGTAGAAGATTTTTCTTTCACTAACCAAAACGGAAAAACGATCGGCAACCGGGAGGTAGAGGGAAAAGTGTATGTAGCGGAATATTTTTTTACTACCTGCAAAGGTATCTGCCCGAAGATGAATGCCAACATGCGCCGTGTGTATGAGGCATTTAAAGATGAACCTGATTTTATGATCCTCTCGCACACCTGCATGCCGGAAACAGATTCCGTTCCGGTTTTAAAAGCTTACGAAGCAAAGATGATCGGCGGCAAACTGGAGAAAGGTCCCGACGGTTCTTACAGCATCAATTACGATAGCGCCACTAAACCACTAAACCCTAAACCTCTAACCGCCAACTGGAATTTTCTTACCGGCGACAAAGCTAAATTATACAAAATGGCCCGGCAGAGTTACGGTATTGATAATGGCAAACCCGATAGCACGCAATTGATACAGGACCAGTTCATACATACGCAGTTTTTTGCATTGGTAGATAAAGCAGGAAGGGTGAGGGGAATGGTATATGATGGACTAAATAATACTGAAGTGGACGATATGATTAAAGATATTAAAGGCTTATTGAAAGAAAAGTACACTTCGAAACGGTTTATGAATGGATTTAGTAATAACCCGAATTGACGTGAGACGTCAGTCGTGAGTCGTGAGTCGTGAGTCGTCAGTCGTCAGTCGTCAGTCGTCAGTCGTCAGTCGTCAGTCGTCAGTCGTCAGTCGTCAGTCGTCAGTCGTCAGTCGTCGGAATAACTGGTCATATAAAGATACTTCATTTAACAGGGTATTACTCACGACTGACCACTCACGTCTCACGAAGATTGATTAATTTTACAATTGAATGAATAACTCATTAGACATACTAAAGAAGAACCACCTCAGCGTTACCGACAGCCGTAAGCAAATACTGGAATTGTTTTTTGAAAGTCCCGGCGCATTGGCGCATGCAGATATTGAAAAAAGTACCGGGGAAGTTTTTGACAGGGTAACCGTGTACCGTACTTTACAAACCTTTGTTGATAAAGGCATCATCCATAATATACCTACCACTGATAATTCTATCTTATACGCGTTGTGCAAACAGGATTGTGAAGCGGGCCATCACCATGATAACCACGTGCATTTTATCTGCGACAAATGTAACAAGACCATTTGCCTTGATGACGTAACCGTGCCCGAAGTAAAATTGCCCAAAGGTTTTACACCCAAACATGCAGAGATGGTGGTGAATGGTGTTTGTGATGATTGTAAATGAGCTTGATCTTCCCTTCTTCAAAAAATCCCTAATTTCATTTGAATTATATTTATTATTCAATTTAAATGGGAATATTTCCTTCATTAAAGCTGGGCAATGAACGTTATCCCGCCTTAACGGGTATCAGGGCTGTTGGCGCTGCGGCGGTTTTTTTTGTTCACCTTCCATTTCAACTCGGGCATGTTATTGTGATTGATGTGATGGCGCTGTTTTTTGTGTTAAGCGGGTTCCTTATTTTTTATTTGTATTACGATGATGCTGCGGTAAACGCGGGAAGACTTAAACAGTATTTCGTGAACCGTTTTGCAAGGATCTATCCTGTTTATTTTTTACTGGTTACCATTGCGATTGTATTGCGGCATGATTTCCGGCCTTTGTTCCTGTTCAAAAACTATACACTCACGCATGCTTTCTTCAATAATATTTACGACAGGGCGATACAACCAAGCTGGTCGGTCACTGTAGAGGAATGTTTTTATCTTTTGGCGCCGCTGTTCATGTATCTTATCAAAAAAATAAATTTTATTGCCGCCCTGGTGCTGGGCGCATTGCTGTTGGGTATTGCATTATTGATCTCAACATTGCCCATTTCGTTATTACACGGCGCCCGTTTTGTTTTTTCAGTTACGTTCTTCGGGCATTTCTTCGAATTCTTTTGCGGGATATTTTTGGCATTGGTTGTTTTGAAGAAAGAGAAATGCCCGCAGAAATCGCAGCGGCCCGCAGAAGAACAAAATGAATGCTACCGTTCTGCTGTCGCATTGCCCGGTATAAAATATACTCTTTCAGGAGTTGCCGGAATTATTATTGCAATGGGTGTATTAGTGATCAGCAATAACATGAATGACCCCAACCAGGCCACGCAGTTCTTTTTGATCAATAATTTTATTTTACCAGTTCCTGTTGCAGTATTGTATTATGGATTGATTGGTGAAAAGACCTTTCTTGCGAGATTATTATCGTTTAAATGGATGGGTTTGCTCGGAAGGACTTCCTATGCATTTTATTTAGTACACATGATCATGATCGAATCGGTTGCTGCGCCCTTCATTCTTCCCTATTTTAAAAGCACTCCAAACTTTTATGTTGTGATCGTTTTTATATTAACACAACTGGTCGCTTTTTGCATTTATGCTTTTTATGAACAGCCGTTGAATAAGTGGATAAGAAAAAAGTACGGAGTGAGTAGTACAAAGTAGTGAGTAAAAAGTGAACGGGCAGCAATATTTTGCTGCCCGTTTATACAAATCTTTCCCTGGTAGCATGCGGTGCATTTTATTCGTGCAATCCGTGGCAACCTTTTATGCGATCTTATCCATTTCGCCTTTTACAAATTCCATCAACACTTTTATTTTATCGGGGCTGAAATCAAATTTTAATCCTGCTGTTTCAAAAAGCTGGGGTAAGGTTTTGGTACCGCCTAAGCTTAATGCGCTGCAGTAATTGTCCAAAGCCTGTTGAGGGTTTTGTTTGTATTGCATCCACATACCTATAGCGCCCAATTGTGCAATACCGTATTCGATATAATAGAATGGCACTTCAAATAAATGTAACTGGCGCTGCCAGGCATTACTGCGGTATTTTTCAAGGCCGCTGTAATCAATAACATTGTCCTGGAATTCTTTTAATATTTCGTTCCATTTTGCAGTACGCTGTTCATTGGTATGCGTTGGGTTCTCATATATCCAGTGCTGGAACTTATCAATGATGGCGATCCATGGAAAAATAGTGATCACCCTTTCCAGCTGGTGTTCCTTTGCCCTCTGCAGGTCGGCATCATTATCAAAAAAAGTGTCCCACTCATCCATGCTGAATAATTCCATGCTCATGCTGGCCACTTCTGCTATCTCCATCGGGTATTCTTTAAAGCCGCTTAACTCCAGCGGGTGCGCTAAAAAAGAGTGTACCGCATGCCCGCCTTCATGCACCATCGTGGTCACATCATGCATTTGCCCCGCAGCATTCATAAAAATAAATGGTGCACCGCTTTCAGCTAACGGGCAGTTGTAGCCGCCCGGTGCCTTGCCCTTCCTGCTTTCAAGATCGAGGTGTTTTAATTCATTCATCTTTTTTAAACAATCGCCAAAGAAGGGGCGCAGTTTATTAAAGCATTCAATGGATTTATTTACCAGTTCATCACTTGTCTTGAATGGGTGCAATGGTTCTGTTCCTGCAGGTTCTGCATCAATATCCCAGGGCCTTAATGTATCGAGCCCTAATTTTTGTTTTTTCTTTTGATAGATGATATTCACCAAAGGCAATACGTGCTGCTTTACTGCTTCGTGAAACTGGTAACAATCTTCCTTGGTATAATCAAAACGCCCCAGTTCTTTAAAACGGTAATCCCTGTAATTTTTAAAGCCGGCATTCAGTGCTTCCTGGTTTCTTTTTTCGATCAATTTATTGTAAAGCTCATTCAAAGGCGCAGTGTCTTCCAGCCTTCTTTCCTGTATCTTCCGGTATACTTCTTCTCTTTTATCCCTGTCGTGGCTTTCTAAGAATTTAGCTGCCTGTTGTAAAGTATATTCTTTTCCATCTACAGTTACCATCATCTTACCTGTGATAACGCCATACTGCTGCTGTAAAACAGAAAGCTCGGCCTGCAAAGGGATATTCTCTTCCCTGAACAGTTCAATACTCTTATTTACGCTGCGCAGGTAAGTAAAATATTTTGGTGCATCCAATTCTTTTGTCAATGGATGTGCCACTAATTTTTTATTCAACGCGTCTGCATAAGGCTGGATCTTTGGCTGTATCTCCATGAAGAAAAAATTGAATGCTTCTTCCAGCGCTTTATTTTCTGTATCGCAGGTCATGCGTATCTGGCGCCAGCAGGCATCTTCATTTACCATCGCTTCCAGTTCGCTCTGGTCTTTCAGCCATTGCTCAAGGCCGGCCTTGCTGTCAATATCCCTTTCCAGTAAATTTTTAAAGAAAGGTTCCAGGCTGCTCCAGTCTGTTACAACAAAATCTTTTGGAACAAAATGGCGGGGTAGTTTTTTTATATCTGCGGTGTACATCACTGTGAGATTTTTATTTTTGCCTTGTCATTTCGACGAAGGAGAAATCTTGTCAATTTGTATCTTTTCTATGATAGGCATTTTGTGGAGGCCACTCGCCCAATAGTTCTTTGTTTAAAAAATCCCGGTTAGGATTCAGCGTGTCAATTAATTTTTCTTTTTTTTCTCTTCGCCATTTTTTGATCTCCTTTTCGCGGGCTATAGCATCATTTACATACTTATAATTTTCAAAATAAAGCAAATAAAAAACATTGTAGTGAGAAGTAAATGCATTTGAAAGAGGATTATCTTTTTCCAGGTAATGTTCAATAATCCGTTGTTCTAAACAATTTGTGACGCCAATGTATAATACCGTTTTTGTGAAATTGGTTAATATATAAACCGAATATCGGGTTACATTAACTTTCATTGGTACAATATAGATTTCTCCTTCGTCGAAATGACAATAATCAATATTATGCCATCTTTCTTGGCGAATTTATTTTTTTAGCCGGTGCATTGGTCTTTACTGATGCTGTTTTTTGTTCGGTTGGTTTTGCTTTGGCAACCGCCGCTTCAGCACCTTCCTGCGGCGCTTCGCTGATCTTGATGTCTACTTTATTCTTTTGCAGCACTTCAAACCATTTTACCATTTTCTTCATATCGCTGGCATATACCCTGCTGAAGTCCATATCAGGATATACTTTTTCGAAATACGCTTTTACTGCTTTGGCATCGCCGGCATCAGGTAATTTTTCTTTGCTTTCCTGCATCGCCAAAAATACTTCGGAGAGGTTCACATTATCTTTTACAGTAAATACTTCTATACTTTCGAGGTGCGAAAAATTGTGGATGCGGCTGCTCACAAATTGTGTGGTGTTATCTTCCAGGGAACGTACAACAGCTCCATCAGCTTTTGATGACAACAATTCAAACAGTCCAGCTTTACCGGTTACAGAAGCTAATTTATTATACTCCATATATACAAAATTTTAGGGCTGCAAGTTAATGTATTAATCGATTCAAGTTGCTAAATAACAGTTAAGCTGCAAGTGAATAGCTGCAAGGGGAAGAGCTTCAAGGGGCAATCTAATATTCAGGCCAGCATGCTGCTCCCTTGCAGCTGTTCCCTTGTGGCTGCTTAAACCGGGCAAGATGTTTGTACCCTCTAAAAAAACAAATCGCCGCGACAGTTTTTTTCTGTAGTGTCGTCTAAAGTATTATGCAAGCAAAAAATATAATGAAACGGTCGGGGTTAATGATGATCCTGAGTTTGGTTTCGATGATCGTATTTGGACAGGATCTTAGCCTGAAAGGAAAATTGACCGATAAAATGGACAAGACTGCTATTGCAGGGGCAACAGTTGAACTGACCTCTCAAAAAGACAGCAGCTTTAAAAAGATGCTGGTAACCGATACAAAAGGAGAATTTAGTTTTAATAACTTAGAACCAGCTACTTATGTTGTAAAGATCATTCCAAGTGGATATGAGAAGATCGAACAGAAAATAGCCCTTCAGGCAAGTAATAAAACACCGATCCCTTTTGAAGTTACCAAGCTTGCTACCGAGCTGGAAGGTGTTACCATTGTGAGTAAAACCCCTCCGGTTAAACAAAAAGGGGATACTTCCGAGTTCAGTGCCAGCCAGTTTAAGGTGAACCCTGACGCTACTGCCGAGGATATGATCAAAAAATTACCCGGGTTGACCGTTGCAAAAGACGGTACCGTGACCGCAATGGGCGAACAGGTAAAAAAAGTGACGGTTGACGGCAGGGATTTCTTTGGCGATGATGCCACAGCGGCTTTAAAGAACCTGCCCGCTGATGTGATCGATAAGATACAAATATTTGATAAGCTGAGCGACCAGGCACAACTTACCGGCTTTGATGATGGCAACTCTATAAAAACGGTGAATATTGTCACCAAATCGGGGATCAAAAATGGCCAATTTGGAAGGATCTACGCAGGTGCGGGAACCGACAGCAGGTACCAGGCAGGCGGCAATGTGAGTTTTTTTAAAGGAGACAGGCGGCTTTCATTGGTGGGGAATTTTAATAATATCAACCTGCAGAATTTTTCTTCGCAGGACCTGTTGGGCGTAACCAGCGGCGGTGGTGGTTTTGGTGGCCGCGGTGGTGGTGGTGGCGGCCGTGGTGGCGGCGGCTTTGGAGGAGGTGGCTTTGGCGGTGGCCAGGATAATTTTAATGTAGGCCAGGCAAGTGGTATCAGCAAGACAAATTCCTTTGGATTGAATTTTAGTAATGTCTATAATAAAAAATTAACCTTGACAGGCAGCTATTTTTTCAATAATAGCAATAATACTAATTCCAGCCTGAGCAATACGGCAACAACCATTGGCGATAGCATCCTGCATACTATTCAAAATAGTAATTCCACTTCTACCAATACCAATCACCGTATCAATATGAGATTGGAATACAGGATTGATTCATCCAACTCCCTGTTTATTATACCAAGCCTGAGTTTTCAGAAGAATAATTCATCTTCTTTTTCCAATGCGCAAAGCTTTTATAATTTAAATGATTCTACCAACTCATCCATAGGTTCCAGTACTTCTGAAAGAAATGGATATAACCTGCGGAATAATATTTTGTTCCGCCACTCATTTAAAAAGAGAGGGCGTACATTATCATTTGGTTTTAATACCGCATGGACAAAAAATGATGGGACCGGTATAAGTGAAACAGATTACAGGATATTTAAGGGAGGAGTTGTTACACCAACGCAAACCAATAATTTTACAGACAATTCAACAACAGGAACAACAATCGGCGGTAATATTGCCTATACTGAACCCCTTGGTAAAAAAGGCCAATTGCAATTCGATTATACCCCATCGGTACAAAAAAACAAAGCAGATCAGCAGGTTTTCAGGTTTGATGGAAAAGAATACACCGTATTTGATACCTCGAAAGCTAACCGTTTCGATAACAGGATCACCACTAATAATGTGGGCTTAAGTTACCGTTTGGGAAGGAGCAGGGATGAGCAACTTTCATTTGGTGTAAATTTCCAGGCTTCTACTTTAGAAAGCCAGCGCACTTTTCCCAGTGTTTCAAAAGTTAATCAAACATTCAGTAATTTTTTGCCCAATTTAATGTGGAGGAAAAAATTATCTACTGTAAGTAATATAAGGGTGTTTTACAGGGCATCGGTTAATTTCCCTTCTATAAACCAATTGCAGGATGTGATCAATCCAAGCGACTCATTATATATCACCAGCGGTAACCCTGACCTGAAACAGTCGTACACACATTTTTTAACAGGCCGGTATTCTTATACCAATTCAAAAACAAGTACCAGTTTTTTTGCGAACATATTGTTACAGACCGCAAGCGATTATATAACCAACGCGATCTATATTCCTAAAACCGATACGATCATCCAAAAAACAAAATTGCCGGCAAACGGGCAACTTGTTAAGCCGATAAATTTAGATGGGTACAAAAGCTTGCGCACATTTTTTACTTACAGCATGCCTTTGAAGTTTATTAAGACAACGCTTAATTTAAATGCCGGCTTCAGTTATGGTACTACACCGGGCCTGGTGAATTACCAAACTACTACAACCGATGCGTATGCTTATAATACAGGAGTAGTGCTGGCAAGTAATATCAGTGAGTATGTAGATTTCAATGTTTCTTACAGTGCTAATTTCAACAATTCCAGTACAACCGGTAAAGGTGCAAACTCTGCAAACAAGTACGTTAACCAGGTTGTTGGGGCGCAGGTTAATTTGCTGAATAAAAAAGGCTGGTTCATACAAAATGATGTTACCGGCAATTCATACACCGGTTTATCAGCGGGGCTTAATCAAAACTTCTGGTTGTGGAATGCTGCGATAGGTAAAAAAATAATGAAGAAACAGGCTGGTGAGATCAAGTTATCTGTATTTGACCTGCTGAAACAGAATCAAAGTATATCAAGAACTATTACCGGCCCTACAACGATCGATACACAAACAAAAGTATTGCAACAATATTTCATGCTCACCTTCACTTACAAGCTTAAAAACTTTGGGGTGGCAGCAACAAGACAGGGTGGTGGTAATTTTAACCGTGGCGGTGGCGGGGGATTTGGCGGCCCTCCGGGTGGAGGCGGTGGCGGGTTCTAACTTTTAACTAACTTTAGAACGGACATAAATCGAGAATTGTTTTGAACCAACCGGAATTAATTGTGCAGCTGCAGCAGGGAGATGAACAGGCTTTTAAAAGGCTGGTAGATGAATGGCAGGATATGGTTTATAATACGGCAGTAAGTATTGTGCAGAATGAAGATGATGCCGATGATATTACACAGGATGTTTTTATACAGGTATACCAATCTGTAAGTTCTTTTAAAGGCGAATCGAAATTTTCTACATGGTTGTACCGCATTGCGATCTCGAAATCGCTTGATCATGTAAAAAAGAAGAAGCGCAAAAAACGTTTTGGATTTGTACAGAGCTTATTTGGTACTGCACAGGAAGAAGAGATACACCCGGAAGAATTCAATCATCCCGGCGTACTCATGGAAAACAGGGAAAGGGCTGCGGAATTATTCAAAGCCATGGAGCAGCTGCCCGATAATCAACGTATAGCCTTTACGCTGCATAAACTGGAAGCACAAAAACACCAGGATATCGCAGCTATCATGAATATTTCTTTAACGGCAGTGGAATCACTGATCGCAAGGGCAAAAGGGAATTTGAGAAAAATATTGAACGCTTACTATACGAAAACCAATTTTTAATAAAATGAAAAATAACAACGATATTAACCGGTTAACTGATGAAGCGCTGAACAGCCTTGATGGTGCCGGCCGTGCTGCCGCCAGGCCTTACCTGCTTACGCGGATCAATGCCCGGATGCAAAATCAAAATACAAAAGAAAGCAGTTGGGATAACGCATTGAAATTTATCAGCAGGCCTGCTGTTGCATTGGCAGGGCTTTGCCTTATCATTGGTATCAACGCAATGGTAGTAAGTTATAATTATCCTGGTAAAGCAACCACTGCAACAGAAGACCAGTATGTGTCAGTAGATGAATACAGCAGCTCTTCTATTGCAGTTTTAAAAGACATTGAAAATATAGAACCATAATGAGTACACAAACAAAAAGCAAGCTGTATATTTTGATCATTGGTATTTTACTGGTGACCAATATAGCTATGCTGTTCTTTTTCTTAAATGGTAAACACGATGGTCCAAAGGGCGGCCAGCGCAGCGGTGGGGATAAAGGCGCTGCCATGATGAAAGATTTTTTGAAGAACGATATAGGCTTTAACGACCAGCAAATACAGCAATATGATACATTGAGCAAACAGCATCGTGAAAGATCTAAAGCAGATTTTGATTCATTAAAAGTTAGCAAAGAACAGCAGTTCAAAGAGCTGGGACGCAATGGATTCAGTGACTCTGCAATTACAGAAATGGCAAACAGGTCGGCAGAAAAGCAAAAATTAATGGAAGCGAAGATGCTTAATTATTTTGCTTCCGTAAGAAAACTATGTACGCCTGAACAGCAACCAAAATTCGATTCACTGTTCTATAAGATATGGGGCAAAAAGAAAAAGCCGGATGATAAAAAAGCCGGCGAAAAAAAGTAGACTAATTTATTCACACAAACAATAAAACAATAACACAATGAAAAAACAAATTCTAGTAGCAGCAGTGGCGGCCTTATTCAGCGTTACTGCAGTTAATGCACAGGGTGGTGGCGGAAATTTTCAGCGCAGGACACCAGAAGAAAGATTGAAACCTATCCATGACAAATTAGACAGCGCTTTTAAATTAGATGCGGCTAAAATGAAACAGGTAGATGATATCTTTTTGAATTCTTTCAAAGACTCAGATAAAAAAATGGAAGAGATGAGGGCCGGCGGCGGCACTTTTGACCGTGATGCGTGGAATGCAGCAAGGCAAAAAATGACCGATGAAAGGAATGAAAAATTAAAAGCAGTCCTTACTGCTGATCAAATGAAGATATGGATCGAACAGATCGAACCAACCACAAGGCCACAAAGAGGCAATCGCGGTGGCGGCGGTGGTGGTAACGGAAAATAGTAATTTGGGTGAATATGAATAGCAAGGGCTCCGCTTTTATTGGCGGGGCTTTTTTTTGCCACGGATTGCACGGATTAACACGGATAAATGCAATACATTAGTAACGTACTATTTTTTAAGTGACGATCGGTATCGGTACCAATCATGGCGAGGAATTACACGAATGAAAAGCACTTCCGTGGAAACGGAAGTGCTTAAACCAAACCTGTATTAACCAAACTGTATTTTCTGTGTAACCGGAAACTGAAAACTGAAAACCGAAAACTCAGGCAATCCCTTTCCACCTCATCAACCCCGCGCCACCCAATAACACCGCACTTACTATGATCATTCCCGCGGGTAAATTTTTTTGGTCACCGGTTTCATTCTTTACCTGTGGCAGCAATGTTGCGTATTGCGCTTCTGCATAGGTTTCTTCGTCATTCTTTGCAGTAGCATCATCCTGCCAGTTATTGATATTGGTGCCGGTTAAAGCAGTTAAAGTAGCCAGCTCTTTTTTTCTTCTTTGTTTCAGGTCCTGTAAATATTTTTTGCCTGCATCACAACTCAGGTCGCCGGTTGCAGGATGCGTAATGATATACCTCGCCTGGAAAGTTGCCGTGTTGGGCGTTACCTGGAATTGCAGGTCTTGTGGAAAAGACCTCCTGTTGTACCTGAAATGTAACCTGGTGAAATGCACATTCTTGCTGCCATTATCTTCTTCATCACTATCAACATCACTGTAATCGCTCCAGTCTTTATTGCCCAGCCACCATACACCGCTTTGTACAAGGTCCTGTTCGCTGGGCGCTGTGGCAATACAGGGATCGCAATGGTAAAAATTTTGCGGGCTCACATCCCATGCATATTCTAAAAATGCTACAGCCTTATCCTCGTTATTCCATTGGTGATTAAAAAGGTTGCCATAAAAACTATTGAAATTCTTTTGTACGAACAGGGGCACGTTCTTATCAGTGGCAATATTTGCATTGCGGTAATTGGTACATTCAATCCTTCCTTTACGGGTAAATGCATATACGATCAGGTCCTGGTCGCCATCCGCATTGGCCATGCCCAAACGGATGGGCAGCATGAATTTTGGTGAGTTGAAATTGATCTGGATCGGGCGTAAAAAATTATTCTTCAGTTTTGCCTTTTCTTTTTCGTTCACTTTTACCACGAAGAACTTTAAGTTGCTTTTGATATAAGGTTCCAATACTTCTTCAGCATTCTCCGGGATCTTATATCCATTCTCATTCAACCAATCTTTTAAGCCACTGCTTTCTTTGGCGCTTAAGATCAAAATATCATATTCGCCAACAAGGTATTGGGCTTCAATTTTTACCGCATCTTTTCTTTTGTACGCAGAGGAAACAACTGCTTCGTTAAGTTGTACACCGGCAGCCTTGCTGGATAATTTATCTTCAAATTTTTCGTTTGCGTAACAGGGATTTTGGTCCCAGTATTCTACCAGCCTCGGTGCGCTGTAATCATTCAATCGCTGGAAGATAGACTGGTCCACTACTTTCACCTGGTCTTTTCTCAACACTACCGGCACCGGTACTACCATTGCGAAATCTTTGGTGTCCCCTTTAAAATCATTATACATGGTGATAACTGTTTTGTTGCCGTCGCGTACTAAGATCACCTGGCTGGTCTTGTTCTTTAATGTACCATCTGCCTTGCTTACATAAAAGCCGCAGAACGACATTATCAACGGCGCGGCAACGATAGCTGCACCAATGATGAAGAGTTTCTTTTTCATACTTACATTTTTTATTGTTGGAATAATTGATTGCTTTGTCAGGGCTGCATTATTGTTTTGGGATAACAACTGCTGTATAAGCCTTTTCCCCCGGGAGTGTAAAGACATTGTTCTTCAGCCACGAAAAACGTTTTGCTTTGAATAATCTATCCAGCAACGGCACCAGCGGCTGCATAGCTACCAACACCCAGATGGGGGCGGTATTGATAAATTTAAAAGTGGCGAAGTAGAATGCGACAGCTGCCACCAGCATCGACCATACAATCCTTGCTATACTATGGTTAGGCGTGGTCTTTGGATCGGTGATCATGAAAAAAGAAAATAACAATAAACTTCCTGTGCTGATACTTTGAACAAAAAAATCTACCGGCCACCCGAGATACATTACCTGCCTTATAAAAAGTAAGCCACCAAAAGTGCCTAAGAAAGCGACGCTGGTATCAAGCTTTTGAACCTTGGTTGTAATAATAAACCCCAAACACAAAACCGAAAATAATATCACTGCCCCGCTTCCCCATTGGCCGGGGCTGATCCATGCTTTACCGGTGAGCAACACGGCTGCAACAATGCCCAACGCAGAAGGGTTGAAGATATGCTTACCGTTGATACGAATAATATACTTGGATGCGATCGAAATAAAAGCCGCTAAGGCAGCTATGGCCAGCTCGTTGGTTTTTAATAAAAGGCAAAGCCCCATGGAAGAAATGATGGCAGAAGGGATACCATTTTTAATTTTCGCTGCCGATGGATAGTTTTTATTTTTTACCCTGCTTAAAATTGTTTCCGCAACTAATTGCGTGGCGATACTTACGCCCAGATAGGCCAGGTATAAGGCCCACTCTGCATTCCAGCCCAATGATAAGATGCCATAAGCTAAAAATTCACATTGAAAAATGATCTGGAAATAACGGGCGTCTTTAAATAGTGGAGACAAAAACATAACAGTTGAATTTGCTCATAGGATGAAAAACCAAAAATAATTACACAGCATTTCTGTTAATGAAATGTCAATGGAGCCAAAATAAATATTTATGGAAAAGGTAAAATAACGCATCGCCGCTGGTAAAGTTTTTATTGCAAACACCGGATAACTTACCTAATTTGATACATAAAAATGAAATGGGCCATAAGGATGTTTGATGAGCAACGTAATGTTAACAGGCGAATTCAATGTAACCAAAAACAATAAAATAAATACATGAAGAGAGTTACTTCGATCGGTGGTGTATTCTTTAAATGCGATAACCCCGGCGCACAAAAAGAATGGTATGCAAAACACCTCGGCATTGTGATGGATAAATACGGAAGCAGTTTTGAATGGCGGCATAGTGAGGATGCAGCAAAAAAAGGCTATTCTGCCTGGAGCCCTTTTGAAAAGGATACGGATTATTTTGGCAATGCATCCCAGCAATACATGATCAACTACAGGGTTGATGACCTCGAGGCACTGATCAAACAATTAAAAGAAGAAGGCGTAACCATAGTAGACCAGATGGAAATTTATGAATACGGTAAGTTTGTTCATATACTCGATGGCGAAGGCAACAGGGTAGAATTGTGGGAAGCCAATGACGATATTTACGGCAAAATGCTTAATGCCGTTACCAGGTAAAGTAATGACAGGCGGAAGCATAGATTGATAAACAAACAAGCAAATGGGCGCCTGCCGATGTCTTGGATCAAAAAACTAACATGCAAAAATTAATCACTTCATTTATTTGCTGCATTATTTTTTGTACGGTACAGGCACAAAATGCGAAGCCCTGCAGCCAGCCTGTATACCGGCAGTTTGATTTTTGGATCGGCGAATGGGAAGCGTTTGCACCAACGGGTAAAAAGGGTGGCGACAGCAAGATCAGTTTAATGCTGGATAGCTGTACCATTTTAGAAGAATGGACCAGTACCGGTTTACAGAATGGTTTGCGCTTTGCAGGCAAGAGCTACAATATGTATAATGCAGCACAAAAAAGATGGCAGCAATACTGGGTGGATAATACGGGCAATATCACGCAATATTTCAACGGTCATTATGAGAATGGCAAGATGATCGTGCAAACGGATAATGAAAAAGTGAACGATACGCTTTGGCAGATACAGAAAATGACCTTTTATAATTTGGGACCGGATAAAGTGCGCCAGCATGGGGAGACGAGTAACGACAATGGCAAAACATGGACAACCGGCTTTGACCTGGAGTACAGGAGAAAAATAAATAACCCTGCGGTCATCGTCGATTCCATCCTTCGCGGGATGGAAGAGGCTTACAATAAGGGCAGGTTCCGTATATTGGCATCTTATTATGCAGCCAATGGAAAGGTGGTTGGGAAGAATATAGAGATCAACGGCAAAGAAAAATTAGTAACCTACTGGCAAAATGTAGTCGCACTGGGCGGTACATGGAAACTGGCCAATGAAAAAACAGAGCAGGTCGGGGAACAGATCTGGGTAAAAGGCATATCGGAGATCACGGATAAACAAAAAAATATACATAAGGTGAATTTTACACTGGTGTTTGTACGTGAAGATGGCCTATGGAAAATTTTACAGGACGCTTATTGGTAAGATCAAACCATATCTTTTTATATCTTTTAAAAAATTAAAAATGAAAATCGCTACACTGTTCTTTTCCTTTTTCCTGTTTGCTGCAACTTCATTTGCGCAACTCGATCTTCCTCCTGCCGCCGGTAACCCGCGTGCTACAATTAGTGAGGAAGTGGGTATTACTTCCATCACCATTAAATACAGCAGGCCCGATGTAAATAAAAGAGAAGGCAAAATATGGGGCGATGGTAACGTGGTTAGTTATGGCTTCAGCACACAAAATTTCATTACCAACAAAAATACTTCGCCATGGCGTGCAGGTGCCAACGAGAACACTACCATAACTTTTGAACACGATGTAAAAGTAGAAGGCCAGCCCATCAAAGCAGGCACTTATGGTTTGTTCATGGCAATGGGCGCAGATAATGTTACTGTTATATTCTCCAATCAAAGCGATGCCTGGGGCAGTTTTTATTACGATGAGAAATACGATGCATTAAGGGTAAATGTAAAGCCGGTGCCTTTAGATAAAAGCGTGGAATATTTAAAATACGAATTCATAGAACACAAAGAAAAATATTGCGTGATCGCTATGCAATGGGAAAAATTATCCGTTCCTTTTAAAGTGGAAGTGGATGTTGATAATATTGTATTGGCAAGATTAAGGGAACAAATGACCAGCCGCCAAAGTTTTATGCCTGCCCTTGTTTTAACTGCGGCGCAATATTGCTTTACTAAAAATATCAACCTCGAAGAGGCACTTACATGGAGCAAGATGGCTATTAATGGCAATGGTGGGCAAAAAACTTTTATCACCTTGCGCAACCTGGCTACCGCTTATGAAAAACTCAACCGTATCCCCGAAGCGGATTCAACCATGACTGAAGCGTTGACGATCGCCACTGCCAATCAATACACCGCTTATGGAAGGATACTCATCACGCAGAAAAGAGTAGATAAGGCGATGGAAGTATTTGCGGCTTCACAAAAAAGATACGGGGATATGTTTGGTGTGAACAATGGCTGGATGAGTGGCTATTCTGCCAAAGGCGATTTTAAAAATGCCATTAAATATGCTGAAAAAGCTTTGGCACAGGCACCCAGCGAAGGAGCTAAAACTATATTGCAGGGGCAGATCGCTAAATTAAAAGAAGGGAAGGATATTAATTAGTAATTTAAAAATTGATAATTAAGCATGAAAAATTTTCTTACAGCAATAATCTTTTTGATTGTAGCTACGGTTTCATTTGGTTTAAATAATGAGCAGCCTGCGGGGAATAATTTTGTAATTAATTATACAGATACACAATGGGTTTGCCTGCCTTGTGGCGCCGAATGCGATAATACTGTTTACAGTAAACCCGGCACCTGTAAACATTGCAATATGAAACTGGTAGATAAAACGTCTGTAAAATTCAATACTATAGAGCCGGATGCCGTTTGCGCTTTTATAAAAGATATGGGAGAGAAAAATGTTGTCTTGTTAGATGTCCGTTCCCGTGAAGAATTTAACGGGAAAGACAAAGATAAATTCGGTAAGCTGAAAGGCGCTGTCAATATTCCTGTTGATGAACTGGAAAAAAGGGCAGGAGAGTTAAATAAATACAAGAAGAAAAACATCGTTGTGTATTGTAGCCATAGCCACCGTAGCCCGCGGGCCAGTTATATCCTAACGCAAAAAGGATTTAATAATGTAACCAATATGCTATACGGCATGAGTGAATGGAAAAACAGGGTAAAGGAAGACGGATGCCCCATTAAACTGTATGTAAAACAATAAGGTCTTTTAAAACACCAGGATGAAATACAAATTGATCTGTAGTTTCGTTTTATTGATCGCTATACAAAGTACAGCGCAGTATAAAAACGATAACGTGTTATTTAAAACAGTTGACCCGGCAGCTTTATATCAAACATTACAAAACACAAAGGGTTATGTATTACTCGATGTAAGGAGCAGCGGTGAGTTTGAAGATACCTCTTCCTTTTCGAGGCTGAACTTAGGGCATCTTAAAACCGCTATAAATATTGACGTAAGCGAATTGGGTAAGCGGTTAAATGAACTCGACAGGAGTAAACCGGTTTTTGTTTACTGTTCTCACAGCCAGCGCAGCCGCGTTGCTTCGAAGATGCTTGCCGATAGCGGGTTTACCAATATCACTAACGTGAATGGCGGCCTTACCAGCCTGCATTATTTTGGCGAGATCAATAAGCCTTATTTTAAAGACCTGTACCAAACAAAAAACCCGTTCAGGTTTATTTCTCCCAAAGAATTGTGTGATAAACTAAACAGTAAAGAAAGCGGTATTTTCCTGCTTGATGTACGTCCTGATTCTTTGTTCAAACATATTAGCTCCCTTCCTAAAGAAAATGCTATTGGAAATATCAGGGGTGCAATAAATATCCCTTATGCAGTGCTTAAGGATAATCTCAACCGTGTTCCAAAAAATAAAGAGATCATTTTAATTGATATACTTGGCAATGATGCTGCTAAAGCTGCCGCATTGCTGGCGCAGGGCGGGTATACCAATATCCGTGTTTTAATAGAAGGTGTAGACAGGTGGATAACCATGAGCAGCCTGAATGATGTTAGCTGTAAAGGCCTGTATCAACCAGGGGAAAGTTATGCTGTAGTTTCTGCCATTGATTTTGGAAAATTAAAAAATAAGGAAAAGATAATAATGCTGGATGTAAGAACTAACGAGGAATTTAACGGAACGCATAAAGAAACCTGGCGCAATATAGGTACAATAAGGGACGCCGTAAATTTCCCGCTAAGCCAGCTGGAAAATAATACCAAAATGCTGGGTGAGAAAAATACACCAATCATCGTTTATCATTTTGCTGGTGGGCCAGAAGCCTTCACTGCTGCCAGGGTTTTGACCAAAGACGGGTTTACAAACGTAACTGTTTTATATGGTGGTTTATTCAGCCTAAGATGGACAGCAGCGAATATAAAAGGACAATCCTATTTAAAAGACTTTGTAACAAATATTCCCGACATCAATAAATAAACTAAACATGAAAAGAACAGTAACAGTATTGATCTGCATTTGCTCACTTGCGGTGTTGCAAAATTGCGGCAGCAGTAAAAAAGCTGCCAATAAAAAAATGGCCGTTTCATTTGAAAGAGATGTGATGCCTATTATGCAGGCCAGCTGTACGCCCTGCCATTTTCCGCCCGAAGGAAGAAAAAAGCCACTGAATAATTATGATGCAGTAAAAACAAATATTGCAGATATCATTACAAGGGTGAAGTTGCCGCATGATGACAACAAGTTCATGCCATGGAAAAGCAAAAAGCCACCATTGACGGACAGTGCTATCAATGTGCTGGTAGAATGGCAAAAGCAGAACATGCCTCAATAATTAAAATTAAAAACAAACCAATGCAAAATGCGATCAATTGGTTCGAGATACCAACAACAGATATCAACAGGGCACAAAAATTTTATGAGACCATCTTTGGTATAACCCTAACGCCACTGGATCTGCCTAACATCAAAATGCGGATGTTCCCGTTAGACGATATGATGACACAGGTAGGTGGGGCGTTGGTGGATAGTGGTGGCTTTCATAAACCTTCATTAACTGACGGGCCATTGGTATATTTGAATGCCAACCCTGATGTGCAACATGTTTTGGATAAGGTACCAGGCGCCGGCGGTTCTGTAATGGTTCCCAAAACAGAGATC
>JADMIO010996603.1_pt1 | contig 41136 bp, 35 predicted proteins | sample 8958161 | NCBI WGS metagenome assembly JADMIO01 (sample SAMN16585339, study PRJNA669376) | soil metagenome | isolation source: Crop rotation soil | place: USA: Cullars Rotation, Alabama | collected 2011
TACCCCGCCACGGGCCGCGCGGCGGCGCTCGTCAGCTTCGCCCAGGAGGCGTCCGGGCTGGCCGTCTTCCTGGGCCGCCTCCACTACCGCGACGAGCTGTGCGCCGCACTTGCGGACCGGCTGTCGGAAACGGATCGCATCAACGATGCGGCCCTGGCCCTCGCCCTGTATCGCCACCACGGCGACGCGGGGCTGGAGCGGCTGGAAGGCGACTTCGCGCTGGCGCTGTGGGACGCGCGCTCGGGCCGGCTCGTCGGCTGCCGCGACCCGCTGGGCGGCTACCCGCTCTACTGGGCCGCCCACGGCGACACGCTGACCCTGGCGACCGGGGTTCAGCCGCTGCTCGACCGCCTCGGCCGGCGCGACCTCGACCTCGACTACCTCGCGGATTTCCTGATGGTGCGCGGCCAGCGCAACGAGGGGCCTGGTGAGGCGTGCGCGTACCAGGGGGTCCACCGCGTGCTGCCGGGTGCCCAGGTGGCCGGCTCGTTCCGCGGCGTCCGCGTCGAGCGGCGTCCGGCCCGCCCCTGGACGGAGCGGATCGTCGATCCGGGCTGCACGAGCGTCGCGGGGGCCGCCGAACGGCTCGCGCCGGTCCTGCGCGGGGCCGTCCGGGAGCGGCTGGGCCGCGTGACCGCCTCGGACTGCTCGGGCGGGATCGACTCGACGGGCGTGACCCGGCTCGCGGGCCAGATGGCCCCGGTCCACGCCTTCGCGCTGGTCTTCGAGCGGCTGCCGAAGCTGGCCCGCGAAACGCCCTACGTCGAGGCGGCGCTGCGCGACGCCCCGGGGCTGACACCGCAGCGCATCGTCGCCGACGACCTGCTGGACTTCGGCGACGTGGCCGCCCCGCGCGACGAGCCGGACGCGGGCGTCTGGCGGCTGGGGCTGGACCGCGCCAAGATCGAGGCCGCCGCCGCGCTCGGTGCCGACACCCTCCTCACCGGGGTGGGCGCGGACGACCTGTTCGAGGTGAACCCCTTCCACCTCGCCGACCTGCTGCGCGCGTGGCAGGTTTGGGGGGCGTGGCGCGAGGCCGGCCGCTGGGCCGGGGCGTACAACTGCAGCCCCTGGCAGTTACTCGGCATGTTCGGCCGCGAACCGCTGTGGCCCGGCGCGGGCCAGCCGGTGCCGGCCTGGCTGCGGCCCGAGTTCGTGCGCCGCCACCGCCTGCGCGACCGCGCGCGGGCCAACGCGCGCCGCCCCTACGGGCACCACCGCCGGACGCGCCTCTCGATGACGCTGGAGGCGCTCACGGTCCGCGCCGGCGACCCGGTCCGCTGGGCGGTGGCCGCGCCGCTGGGCCTGTCGCTGGCGCACCCCTTCCTCGACCCGCGCGTGATCGGCCTGGCCCTCGGCATCCAGCTGCGCGTCCCCCCCGAGCCGGGGCCGATGAAGCCCGTGTTGACCCACGCGCTGCGGGACGTGCTGCCGCCCCAGGTGACGCAGCGGCGGGCGAAGGGGTCGTTCGACGAGGTGTTCTTCCTCGGACTCCGCCGGCACCTGCCGGCCCTGGAAGCGCTGATCCGCGAGACGCCGCTGGACGACCTGGGCGTCCTCGACCGCGCGGCGCTGGTGCGCGGCCTCGAAGTCGCGTCCCTGGGCGGTGCCACCGCCCCCCAGTTACAGGGGCTGTGTCTGAGTCTGGCCGCCGTCGGCTGGCTGGCCGGGCAGCGCCGCGCGGAGACTGCCCCGCCGCAGTGGTATCGGTGCCGGCGCGGGCCAGGTTTGGCCGCGCGTGAAGTTGCTGCCGTTCCGACCCCCCAACTCCAAGGAGACGACCGATGAACCTCCCCGACCTGACCGTCGATTACACGTCTGGCGATCCGGCGCGCCTCGCCGCAGCGGACCAGCGGGCGCGCGGCCTGCTGGCCGAGTGGGGCTGCTGCGTCGCGACCGGGCTGCTCGGTGACGCGGCGCTGGACCCGATGCGCGCCGGAATCCGCCGACTGCTGCACCTGCGGGCGCACCAAGCCGGCGTCCCCCTGCCGCCGGCGAAGGAGTTCGACGCCGGCCTGTGGGAGCTGCGCCGGGTCGACGCGGCGCACCGCAACGAGGTCATCAGCGTCCTGCCCTACCTGCCGGCCTTCCAGCAGCTGACCCTGCACCCGAACTTGCTGCGCGCGTCGCGCGCGCTCATGGGCACGGAGGACGTACTGGCGACCCGCCACCACGCGCTGCGGCACCACTGGCCGCACGAGGATTACCTGCTGCCCTGGCACCAGGACTACCCGCACATCCAGGACAGCGAGGACGCGCTGGTCTACTGGGTGCCCCTGCGCGCGGCCGGGCCGGGCAGCAGCGGCCTGCGGCTGGCCCTCGGCTCGCACCGGGCGGGCGTGCGCCGCACGCGCGGCGAGGGGCCGCGCCGCGACCACGGGCACCGGGCCTTGCGCCTCGCCGACCCCGACGAGGCCGAGCGCTACCCGCAGACGGTCATCTCGGTCAACGCGGGGGACGTGCTGGTGCTCAGCACCCTGCTCCTGCACGCCAGCAGCCCCAACCGCGCCGACCAGATCAGCTGGTCGCTGCACATCCGCCACGGCAACTACGCCCACCCCCGGACGCTGGCGCGCGGCTGGCCCATCGGCCGCATGAGCGTGGTGCCGTTCGGCCGGTCGCACCCGGAGTACTACGAGGACGGCCCCGAGGTGGCGGGGGGTGCCTCATGAGTCGCGACGTTGCCTCGCTGCTGGTGGATTGGTCCGGCCCCGCCGACGGTGCGGGGTCGGACGAACTGGCCCGCCGCCTCTACGCGGAGTGCGGCTGTTTCGTGGCGCGCGGGGTTGTCCGCGCGGCCGCCCTGGACCGCATTCGCGCGAGCATCCGCCGCCTGATCCAGTTGCGCCGGGAGCACTTCCTCGGCGACAGTGACCCGGCGGTCGATGGGCCGTTCGACTCGGCCTTTCTGGACCTGGTGCGCCGCGACCCCGACAGCCGCGACGTGGTGATGGCCGCCCTGTCGCGCACGTTCGCCGTCCAGGAGCTGGGCCTGGACGCAGGTCTGGAGCGACTGTCGCGCGTGCTGATGGGCGCGGACTTCCTCCAGGCCAGCGCTCTCAACGCGATGCAGGTCCATCTGCCCAACGAGGCGGGACGGTTGCTGCCCTGGCACCAGGACTACCCGCACGTGCAGGACTCCGAGGACGGGGTGGTCTACTGGATCCCGCTGAGCGACCTGGACGCGGCCAGCGTGGCGCTGGAAGTCGCGCTGGGATCGCACACCCTGGGCGTTGTGCCCCTGTGGGGTGACGGCCCCGACGGCCCGCCGCGCGGCCACGTCTTGCCGCTCGACGAGCCGACGCTGCGGGAGCGATTCCCGCGCCGGGTGATGCCGGTCCGGCCGGGGGACGCGCTGGCCTTCAGTACGCGGTTATTGCACGCGAGCGTCCCCAACGACGGTGCCCGCACCCGCTGGACCCTGCAGGTGCGGCACGGCAACTTCGCACACCCCCGGGCCGTTGCGCGCGGTTGGCCCGGGACGTGCCCCGGCCGGCTGCCGTTCGCGCGGTCGCACCCCGAGTACTACGTCGATCAGGGCGGGAATCCTGCTGAACGGGGGCTGAGCCAGACGCGCTGATCGGGGAGGTGGCATCGTCTCCGCATTCGGCTCGTGAGTATCCGCTGAGCGTGTGGCCCTGCTCGATCAGAGGGGATGCACGAGCGCACGGCCCGAGCGGAGGTGCGAGCCCGTCCGCACGTCTTCACACCCAACAGGACCCGACCGAGAAAAACAGCGGCCAGTTCGTTAACGCGTGCCGGTCCCCAGCGGTAAGCCATTCCTCAGACCGGCTTGAGGTCCTCAGCTGAGTGGGCGACGGCTCTGGATTTCGCCGGTCTACTTTCATTTGGGTGGCCGTCCTCATCTTACCCACACCCCTTCTATCAGGCTTTCACCGCGAAGGCTGTCGCAGTCCGCGCGGCCCTCGTCCACGGGACGCTGTGGGCATCGCGGGATCTTGCGGCGGGGGCCGGGTGTGCGCGCCACCTCCTGCTGGTATCACCAACCCTTCCAGAGAGATAACAAGGAGGGCCGGTGATACCAGCAAAAATCGAGGATCAAGGAGCCCCCCCGACTCCGGACGTGCCCGCGCAGAGGGCCGGCCGCACGGTGACCGCTGTCGTCCTGGAGGCGGAGACCGGTGGTGCCATCCACACGATCCCGACACCGGCGGGGGGCGGGTTGGCCTGGAGTCGCGACGGCCGGCGCTTCTTGACCGTCGACCAGGACAACGCCCTCTGCATCCGGGACGCCGCAACGGGGGGTGCCGTCGGCACGCTGCCCAGGCAGAGCAGCCGCATCACCGCCGCCGCGTTCAGCCCGGACGGCCGGCGCGTCATCGGCGGGGGCAACGACGGGGCCGTCCGGGTGTGGGACGCCGCGACGGGGCGGCAGACGCACACACTCCTCGGCCACGTCGGCGAGGTCTTCTGCGTGGCGGTCAGCCCGGACGGCACGCGGATCGCCAGCGGCGGCTGGGACGGGGCGATCAAGATCTGGGGCGGTGCCTTTTGAGCAGGCCTGGAAGCACCGGGGCCGCGAGCGGCAGGGGGCTTCTCCCGGCGTGCCGCCGTCAACGCAGGAACTCCTTGCCGCCGAGGATCAGTCGGCCTGGCTCCACCTGGAACTGCTCAGCCCAGCGCTCGCCGCTGTCGGACTGGAACGTCAACACGTTGCCCTGTACGGTGACCGTCCCGGCCCGCCGTACGTCCGTATCCCCGGTGCCCGTCGGGAAGGACGACCACACCCCGGAGCGGTCGGTGAAGCGCCCGTCCGCGCCGATCGTGACCCAGTGCTTCGAGGTGAGGACGAAGGCTTCATCGAGGACGCGAATCGTGCGAAAATCCTCCCAGAGCCAGGTGCCGAGCAGCGCGGGCGGGATCCCCTGCGTGGCCGGGCGTGGTGCCGGTGTCGGCGTCGGTGCGGGCGTCGGGGCCGGGCCCGGCGTCCGGCCTGCGTTGACCGCGGTCGATTCGTTCGCCGCGCGGGCCACCTCCACCGCCTTCGGGCCACGGTCGGGGATGCAGCAGGCGAGCGCCAGCAGCGTGAGGTAGGAACCCCACAACAGGGCGGCCGGACGCCAGGTCTCCCAGAAGGCAGGCGGCGCATCGCTCTGTCGTTCCTGCGTCGGCCAGTCGCGCAACGCCAGCAGCACGCGGCCGGCCATGTGAATCCGGGCTGGCCACGCCGGTGCGTGCACGGGCGCTGCGGCTGGGACGCCCTCCCCGGCCTCGTGGCGGCAGCGCAGCCAGGACAGGAAAAACCTCCCGAACCCGACAGCTCCCCCGAGCAAGGCCCCCAACAGCCCCCACCCGAGCCAGGGCAAGCCCAGCGAACCGCCGCTCAGGACCGGGCCGCCCGCGAGGACGAGGGCGGCGACCAGGGGCGGCAGCCACAGAAGCTCGAACCCCGCGCGAAGCCGTTCGCCGGCCGCGTCGAAGCGAAACCGGGACGCGCCGGCGTGGCGCACCAAGCGGCCCGCCGCCAGGGCGGTGACCGCCGCCACCGCCAGAACGGCCGCCGTCGCCAGCAAGCCGACCCCCGCCCCGAACGGCAGCGCAAGCAGGAAGGCCGGCAAACCGCCCAGGCAGAACCACCAGCTCGCCGCCGCCGCCGCCGTGGGGGCGACCGCCTGGCCGAGGGGGGCGCTGGCGGGGGCCAGGCGCGTGGCGTGCCGCGGGAACCGGCGGACGAACTCGTCCCGGCCCACCTCGAGCCCGGCGGCCCGACGGGCCTCGTACTCGGCCTCGAGCAACTCGGCCGACACCGTCTCGGTGGAGCCCAGTTCGGGGCAGCGGAGCAGGTAGTCCTCGATGTGGGCCGGCCGGGACTCGCCCCAGGACCGGGCCAGGTCGATCTTCACCATCTCGAACAGGGTCGGCAGGCGGCGCGGGTCGCCCACGCCGGGGAGTTCGGCGAGGGCTGCGGCGAGCCGTTGTGCGTCCCATTCCCGCTCGAACTCGGCGACCCGCTCGGTCACCCAGCCGAGGTCGGCCGGGGCGAGCGCCCACTGTGCGGTAGCCACGGTCATTCTCCTTGGGAGCGAAGCTTTAACGACGGCGGCTGGCCGTCGGAGAAGGTATCCGGACGCGGGCGGCCGGACGGACAGGAGTTCGAAGTTTTCTTGTGCCGCTCGGCCGACCTCAGTGGGAGAAACGGTGAGCGGGCTGCACCGTCAGGCGGCAGCACGTGCTTCCCTGGCATGTGGTGCCGAAGGTTACGGGGGGACGTCGGGTGCCTCACCCGGCCGTCGCCGGCGTTCGACCTCGACGACCCCGGCGGCTGCTCAATGGGGGCGGGCAGTAGACCAGAGGGCGGGGTGCGAGTCCACCACGTCCCTTGGTCCGCCGCCTCGACTTCCTGCCGGATCCTCCGACCCCGCGCCCGTCGGTGGTCGCCGGAACTCTGTCACAACTGATCCCGGTCGGTTAGTAGAGGCAACGGGACAGGCTCCTGCATCCGAGGTCATCTCCGACCGCGCGATCGGGGCGGAATCCCGAGAAGGTGGCCCCGTGTCACCGCGAGTACGGTTGTTGAACCCGACCGTGCCGCGGCTCGCGGTGGCGTTGAGTCCAACCGGATCGTCTGCCGCTTCCGCCAAGGGGGATCCGTCAGCACCCGGAAGATGACCGGCACGACTCCGGGCGAGACGCAGCGCGGCGACATCGAAGTTGGTCCCTGGCGTCTACTTCGCGAGGCGTTAGAGATCCTCCTCTGATCCGCGTTGCCGTTCAGCGGCGAAAGGCCAAGAACCAATGAGCGGCTTCGCGAAGCCGCTCGGCTTTCCTGGAGGCGCACTAATGAACTGGAAATATACGGTCCCCGTCCTGCTGGTGTCCCTGCTCCTGATCCGCTATGCGGCGCAGCGGCCTGCCTCCCCGGTCGCTCCCTTCCCGTGGGCGCAGTACGGGCCGTCAGCGCCGATAGGCCCGTACCAGGCTCCGGGCCTGGACCCGTCCGTCCGTGGCCGACACGGCCCGTACGTCAGGATCGATCGGGCCAACGAAGTCGCGGCGCACTTTCGGAGCCTCGGGTACAACGCCGAGGTGGTCTACCTCGGCACGGTCGACTTCCGCGAGTACGCCGTCGATGTCCGGTGAGGATCCCAGCCTCGGCGGCCTCAGGGCTCCAGCGTGCGTTCCCAGAGCCGGACCAGGCCGTCCGCCCCGCCCGTGGCCAGGGTCTGGCCACCGGGGGCGAACGCCAGCGCCCTGAGCATGCCTGCGTGAGCCTGGGTGAGTTGCGTCCGGGTGCGCGTCTGCATGTCCCAGATCTGGAGCTGGCCCCCCTGGTTGCCGACCGCCAGCGTCCGGCCGTCCGGGGCCAGGGCCATGCCGAACAGATGGAGATCCCCCGCGTGCATCGTCTCCAGGATGCGGCCCCCGGGCATCGCCCAGATGCGGATCACGGAGCCGTGGCTCTCGCTCGACCCGGTCGTGCCCACCAGTTCGCTGTCGCCGGCGCGGAAGGCGACCCCCGACACGAAGACGCGGTGATCCGGCGTGGTGGTCGCGCCGCCCTGGAAATTCCAGACCGGCGCTTGCAGGAAGGGGACCCGACCGTCCTGGCACGGCCAGGCCAGCAGCCGGCCGTCGTTCGCCCAGGCGGGATCCGCCGACCAGGCGTAGCCGTCGCCCCCTTGACGGAGGCGTCTGTCCTGGCCCGTTGCCAGATCGACGGACTTGACCACCCCGTCCGGGCTGCTGACCAGGGCGACCCGCCCATCGGGACTCAGGGTCAGGCCCGTGACGTCCGCTCTGGCAAACAGCGGGACCGCCTTCCGCGCCGGCCCGCGCGGCAGGTGCCAGAGAACAACCTCCCCCGGGACCCGCAGGGTCGGGTGGGGCGACCCCGTGGCCGAGATCAGCGTCTCGCCGTCGGGCGCGAACAGCACGCGGGCGGCACTGTGTCGGGACTCGCCCACGGTCTCCCAGCGGCGCGCGGGCAGCGCGCACAGGAGTACCGCCCCCGGCTTCTCGGGAGCGTCGTAATCTCCACAGGCGATGGCCAGGGCGGCCCCGTCCGGAGCGTAGGCGATGCCGAAGATGTTGCCGGCCTGCGGGCGCAAGGTGTCCACCACCCGCCAGTTCGTCGCGCCCGCGACCTCCGGAGAGGGGCCTGGGTTGGGATTGATGCCCGGGGGGTCGGTGCCCGGTTCTCCCGTGCGAACGAGATCACTCGCGCGGAACAACGCCACCCCCGCAACCACACCGGCACCTGCGGTGACCAGCCCGGCAACCCCCAGGCCGATCAGCAAGCGTCGCCGATCAGGTCGGGCAGGTGGGATCTCGGCGGTGAGCGCAGTGGGGGAATCGTCAGCGCTCATTCCCTGTGGAAGCCGCGCCGGGGCGCGGACGGCGGCGGCCAGATCAGCCGGGGTCTGGAAGCGGTCCGCGGGGTCCTTGGCCATCAGGCGGTTGATCACAGCGCTGAGATCACCCGGCAGGTCGGGACAGAGCGCGTCGAGCGGCGGTGGGGCTTCCTGGCGGTGGCGCTGGATCTTGTCGAACAGGTCGCCGCCGGGGAAGGGCACCGCGCCGGCCAGGAGGTGGTACGCGGTGCAGCCGAGGGCATAGAGGTCGGCCCGGATGTCCACGGCCCGGGCGCTGACCGTTTGCTCCGGCGCGATGTAGTCCGGCGTGCCGAGGATCTGGGCGTGGGCCGTCAGCCGGTCGGCGCTGCCGACCCGGCGCAAGCACGCCAGCCCGAGGTCGAGGATCTTCACCTGGCGCGACTCCTGGGCGAGCAGGAGGTTGGACGGCTTGAGGTCGCGGTGGATCAGCCCGCGCCCGTGCAGGTGTTCCAGTCCCCGCGCCACCTGGTAGAGCACGCCGCGGACGGCCGCCGCGGAGAGACGTCGCCGCTGGTGCAACACGCGCGCCAGGTCGGTGCCGGCGACGAACTCCATGACGAGGAAGTGCTGGCCGTCGGCCGCCCCGGCGTCGTGGATCGTCACGATGTTCTTGTGACTGAGGCGTGCGGCGGACCGCGCCTCCTGGTAGAACCGCGCCAGGACGGCGGGGTCGTGGAGCAGGTCCGGCCGTATCACTTTCAAAGCGTCGATGCGGTCCAGGGTCTGGTGCCGGGCGCGGAACACCGCCCCCATGCCGCCCTCCCCCAGTTTCTCCAGCAGCAGATGCCGGCCGAGGATCGTGCCCGGCCCGACCATCACCGGGGCGGCGACCTCGCGGCGCGCGGGCGCGGGCGGGAACCCGACCGTGGGCACGCTGGCGAGAGCGGCATGGACCTCGAACTGGTCCCGCAGGTCGTCGGCGAGATCCGGGAAGCGGTCGACGTACTCCTCGACCTGGGGCCGCTCCCCGCGCCGGCAGCGCAGCACCACTTCGTTATAGATCAGGTCGAGCAGGAATTCCCGCCGGCCGCACAGGTGGGGGTGCTGGCGCAGGTAAGCCTCGACCGCCGGCCGCTCGCCCCGCGTCCAGCGGTCCGACTGGTCGTCCAGCAGGCGGGCCAGGGACACCGGCTCACTCATCGCCCACCTCCTCCAGTCCCAGCTCCTGGGCCACCCGGTCCACGGCCCGGCCGTGCCGTTTGCGCAGCGCCTCGGCCGTCTCTCCCAGTTCCGCCGCGATCTCGGCCCAGGCCCGGCCGGCGGCCCTGAGGTCCACGAGTTGCCTTTCCTCGGGGGTCAGCCGTTGCCGGACCCGTTCGAGCAGTTCACGCAGGACCAGTTGCGAGGCAGGCGAGGGCTCCGCGCTGGCTACCGGGCAGTCGGCCTCGTCGGTGGCCTCGGTGCGCCGGTAATCGCGGCACTGGGCCTGTTCGCGCTCGACGGCGGTGGCCAGCTTGTTGCGGGCCATGGCCGTCAGCAACCGGAGGATGGCGTCGGGGGACTCGAGGTCGAACTGCCCCAGAGCCGCGCGGGTGAAGAAGCTGGCCAGCACCGACTGGCAGATGTCCCCCGAGTCGAACTGCCGCCGCAGGCGCGCGTCGCGCAGGCGGATGCGGATGACACGGCGGATGGCCGGTTCATAGCGGCGGACCAGTTCGGTCGCGGCCTGCTCGTCCCCGGCCCGCACCAGGGCCAGCAGTTCGCGGAACTCGCGTCTCTCGGGCATGTTTGGCCTCACAGGGTGGTCCAGTCACAATTTATCCCGGCGGGTCGGCCCCGGTCGAGAATAAACACGAGGTCGATGATTCCTTGTCCGGTCGCGCCCGCGGTCCGGATAAGAGGAGGGGAAGACAACGCAAGGAGCCAACATGTCCGAACCTCCCGTCAGCGGCATGCTGAATCAACTCTCGACCTGCTGGTCGGCCGTCTGCCGCGCGCACGAGGGGCCGAGCGCGGGTCTGGCCACAGCCCGGCAAGAGCTTCTGGCCCGCTACGGCGGCGCTATTCTCCGGTACCTCCGCGGTGCCCTCCGGGACACCGCGGAGGCGGAGGAACTGTATCAGGAGTTCGCCTTGCGGTTCCTCCGTGGCGACTTCCGCCGTGCCGCGCCGGGGAGCGGCCGGTTCCGCGACTTCATCAAGACGGCCCTCCTGCGGCTCGTGTCGCGGCATTGCGCCCGGCGGCGTTCCGGTGCGCTGCCCCTGGAAATCGATGTGGCCGACACCGCCCTGCCCCCGTCCGAGGGGGCCGAACGTGAGTTTTTGCGGAGCTGGCGGGCCGAGTTACTGTCGCGCACCTGGCTGGCCCTGGCGCGTTACGAGGAAGAATCCGGTCGCCCCTTTTACCAGGCGCTGCGCCTCCGTGTCGAGCACCCCGGCCGGGGCTCGGAGGAGGTGGCCGCCCTGCTGTCGGCCTGCCTCCACAGGGATGTGAAGGGGCCGGCGTATCGTCAGCTCCTGCACCGGGCCCGCACCACGTTCGCCCGGTTCCTCCTGGAAGAAGTCACCCGGTCCCTGTCGGCCCCCTCGCGCGCTGAGATCGAGCAAGAACTGGCCCACCTGGGCTTGCTGGCATATTGCCGGCCGGCCCTGTCCGCGCCGGACGACCGTTCCTGATTCCCGGCCCCTCCGGGCCTCCTCAAAACACGGGACGACCATGACCACGGAACAACATTTCGATCCGCTCCGTTCCGCCGAATCGGGCCTCCTCGACGTCGGGGGCTCCTCCGAGCCGTTCCCCACGTTCGAGTCGCCCGCCCAGCTGCCTTGCGTCCCCGACCGGGCCGACGCCCTGTCCCGGCTTCGGGTCGGGGGTCGACTGGTGGATTTCGAACTGCTCCGCGAACTCGGGGCGGGGTCGTTCGGGCGGGTCTTCCTGGCCCGACAAATCTCGCTCGACAGGCTCGTCGCCTTGAAGGTCACGGGGGAGACGAGCGGGGAGGCCCGCGCCCTGGCCGCCCTGGAACACGACAACATCGTGCGCGTCTTCGGTGAGCAGGTCCACCCCGGCGACGGCCTGCGCCTCCTGGCCATGCAGTACGTCCCGGGAACGACCCTCGGCCGGGTACTCGAACAACTGAGCCGGGAGGCGACGGCCCCGTGGACGGGGCGAGATTTCCTGGAGGCGGTGGCCCGGATCGCCGCCCACGGGGGGAGCCCCGTGCGCCCGGACGGCGAGTGGCTGTCCGGGTGCGACGGCGTTGAGGTCGCTTGCTGGCTCGGTACCCGGCTGGCCGAGGCGCTGGACCACGCCCACCGTCAGGGCATCCTGCACCGGGACGTCAAGCCGTCCAACGTCCTGGTCCACCCGAGCGGGCGGGTCCTCCTCGCCGATTTCAACCTGGCGGCCGACCCCCGCGAGGGCGACTCGCCGCGCTGCGGGGGGACCCTGAACTACATGGCCCCCGAACACCTAGACGCCTTCAATCCCGACGACCCCACGCCGCCGGAGGCCGTGGACGCGCGGTCGGACGTCTACTCCCTGGGCGTGGTCCTCTACGAAATCCTCACCGGGCAAAGGCCCTTCACCCCCGTCCCGGCTGGCGCGCCAAATGTCGCCCTGCTGACGGCCCTGGCCGCCGAGCGCCGCCAGCCGCCCCCCTCGCCGCGCCAACTCCGCCCGGACGTCCCCGCCGCGCTGGACCGCGTCGTGCGCCGGTGCCTGGAGCCGGACCCTGAGCGGCGGTACGCGACCGCCGGGGAACTGGCCCGGGTACTGGACGGCTGCCGCGCCCTGCGGGGTTGGGACGCCGCCGCCCCCGGTGGCGCGCTGGGCCGCCTGGCGCGGGCGTACCCGGTTGTCACGGCCTCCGTCCTGCCGCTGGTGCCGCACGTGCTCGGCGCTGGTCGTGTTCGGCTATTCCTCCCTGTGGGCGGCGGGCCGGTGCGATCGTCGGCCCGCTGTTCAGCTGGCTGTCCTTGTTGTACAGCGCGATCGTCTTCCCGATCACCGGCGTGACCGCCTTCGTGCTGACCCGGCCGATCTGGGGGATGTGCGTGCTGCTCCAGACACCCGCGGTGGCCGGCCCGCAGGAGGTGGCCTGGGTGCGCGGGCGGGCCTTACGGAAGCCGGTCTGGGGTGCCTTGCTGTCCGCGCTGGGTTGGCTCCCGGGGGCCATCCTGCTGCCGGTGGCCCTGGCGATCCTCGTGCCGGAAGCGGCCGGCTGGGACGTGCTTGCACAATACTGCCTCTCGTTCGTGATCGCCGGTTTGATCGCCTTGATTTACACCGAGTTCGTCGATCAATTTCTGCTGCTGTGCGTGGCGTATCCGCTCCTGTGGGTCGATCCCGTACGGCCGCTCCAGACCGCCCGCCGGGAACTGGGTCCGGTCGAGAACCGGCTGCGCGCGTTCCAGATCCTGTCCGGCCTGGTGCCGCTGGTGACCGGGATCGCCCTGATGGCCGGGCTGGTCAGCGCCGGCCCCGAGCAGCGCGCCTCCGCCGGCTACCAGGCCTACCTGATCCTGGTCACCGGGCTGATGGGCCTGGGGCTGGCCGGCTCCTGGCTAGCGGTCCTGATCTGCAGCCGGCTGACTCAGGCCGCGGCCGCACTGGCGGGGCTGGGCGGGGAGCGTCTCGCCCGGGGAGGGTTCACGTCGGGACGGCGGAGACGTCCTGGAAGCTCTCCCGCTCCAGGGCGTAGTAGACCAGCAGGCGCTGCGCGATGTTGAACTTCGCGGGCGGGCAGGCGGCCGCCCCCTCGTGCCAGCTCTTCGGGCACGAGCCGCCGCAGACCGGCAGCATGGGGCAGGTGTGGCACGGGTACTCGCCGCGCTCGATCCGGCCGTAGAAGCCGCCGAAGATCGCCCGTCGCTCCGGGATCTCCTCGGCGAGGTCGAGGTGGCCGATCGCGTAGCGGTTGGTCCGGGACCGGGCTTCCACGAGGGGCAGCGCCAGCCGACCGGGCGGGGTGTCCGCAGGCCCCTCGTAGGCGCTGACGTACGACACCTCGGTGCAGTTGAAGCGGTTGCCGTAGGCGTCGATCATCTCCGCGTCCGGCCTGACGGCCATGCAGGTGATGGACTTGCGCGCCGGGATCAGGTCGGGACGGAACCCGAGTTGGTGCGCGCGGATCAGGAACTCGATCTCCCAGGCGGCGAATTCCTCGGTCGGACTCCCGAAGTCCCGGCGGGCGTCGTTGCCCCAGTCGCGGACCATCGCCGCGTAGACACCCAGCCGATCCTGCAGACCCTCCCCGGCCAGCAACTCCAGCAGGTCCAGCACGCCGTCGCGGTTGTCGCGGGAAACGTTGCAGCGGATGCTCAGGCGGAACTGTAGATCGCCACGCCGGCCGATGGCCAGGAGGTTCTGGAAGATGCGCTCGAACGTCGGGCCGCCGCCCTTCGTCGGCCGGCTGCGGTCGTGATGCTCGCGGGTGCCGTCCAGCGTGACCTCGATGGCGGAGACGGACAGCTCGTTGACCAGTTCGGCGGCCAGTTCGGCCGAGAGGCGGTAGCCGTTGCTGACCAGTTTGGCGTTGTAGGTGCACCCCATCTCGGCGGCGACGGCCTGGAATCGGCCTGTGAGGCCGCGGATCTCGTCCAGGGCCAGGGTCGCCTCCCCTCCGAACCAGCCGACGTCGAGGCTCTCGTACTTCCCGCCGGCGAGCAGGCCGCGGGCACGGGCTACGAGCGCCTCCTGGTGGTCCGCGCACAAGGTCTTCCCCTGGTGGCTCTGGCCGCAGTAGCCGCACCCGAACTGGCAAGCCGCCGTGGGCTGGATGACCAGGTAGGCGCTGGTGGAGCCGGCCGCCGCGGCCCGGTTCCGTGACAGGACCGTGCGCAGCTCGTCCTCGTCGGCGGGGACGAGCAACTCACTGCCGGTCATGTCGGCCAGGGCTGCGGGTGGCAGGCCGGCCCAGTCGCCGCCCTCCAGGCGCTGCCAGGTCGGCTCGTCGATCAGGCGAACCACGGCGGTGCGGGTTGCGAATACGAGGCGGTGAACGGCCCCGGTCACTTCATCGACGAACGGCGGCGTGACGGCGCGGTACCGGGAGAGTTTCAACATGGCAGGCTCCTGAAGAAAAGCACGGCTGCTGGACGAGCCGGCAGCCGTGCGGTTGACAGACGGGAGTGAGCGGGCACGATCAGCGCACCGGGCGCACCTGCGGCAGGCCCTGGGTACCCGGGCGGGCCTGGGGGCCGTCGCAGACGCCGTTGCACGCCCCGTTATCGCTCGCCCCGCCGGGGCCGCCGACCCCGCCCGGACGCGGCGCGGTGCCCTGGAGGGTGATCCCGGGCCGCCCCACGCCCGGCTTCACTTCCGGGCGCACGGTCTGCACGCCGGGCTGCGGCTTCGGCTGCGGCCGTCCCGGGGCGGCGTCGGCGGGCGGGGTCAGGCCCGCCAGAACCAGGCCGGCGGTCAGGAGCAGGCGCGCGAGGAGTTTTCCACCGATCATGATCTGCATACCTCTTGGTCACCGGTTCCTGGCGGGGGGGGTGACGACCCCCGCACCGGAGCTGACCGCCCACGTAGGCGGCCGCGATCTCCGGACCAGTTGGAAGTGGGACACTCACGATTTCGCCGACTGCGGGTTCGCAGCCCTGGCGCTGTCGGGGTTACCCGAGAGAGGGGCCGACTCAGCGTCTTCCCCGTCCCTCCTCATAACGGGCCGGCGCGAGTTGTGACAAAGTGCAGGACACAATCCGGGGCTCCGTTAGGATGGGATGGTTAGGATGGGATGGTAGGACGGGGGGGGGCCGGATGCGGGTGCCAGCGCAAGGAAGCGCAAGGAAGCGGCCGGCGACCCATGACAGGCCGCCGGCCACGCGGAGACGTTCCAAAACGTGCGGGACGATTTACCGGACGTCCACGGCATAGGTCCGGCCTTCGGCACCACCCTCCGGGTACAGAGCCCCCAGGTAAGCGATGGTGGCGGTGTACCCCTGCTGCCGATACTCGGCCGCGACCCGGTTGGCGGTGTCGATGGAGACGTACGGGCCGTGGCGGCCCACGGCGTTCGCCGTCTGCTGACCGGCCGGGGTGCGGTTGCCGGTGAGGTTGGTCTGCTGACCGCCGCCGTTGCGACCGTTCGTGAAGGTGGTGCCGCCGTTCTGACCGGTCCCGACCGGACCGGGGCAGGAGCTGACCTGGCAGCCGGTGGTCGGACACGAGCCGCCTGGGGTCGGGCAAGTGTTTGTGCCGGGGGTCGGGGTCGGGCACGAGCCACCCGGGTTCGGGCAGGTGCCCGTGCCGGTCGTGTTCGTGCCCGTGGTCGGGTCAGACGTGGAGGCCGACCGTACCACTCCTGAGCGCGCCACGGGCGTCGGCTTGCTAGACTGTTGGTTGTGCCCTGGGACGAACGGGTGCACCGCCGGGGTTTGCGGGGCCACCCGAGGGGCCGGCCCGGTCGGCTTCGGACCGGCGGACACGTCACCGGACGACAGGAGCAGGGCGGTCACCAGGGCGGCCAGGGAGCAGGATCGCGTCATCTTGGGATTCCAGTTTGCCGGGTGTGTGGGGCCGGCCCTTTGCCTGCCCCGTCGCTTCTACTAACCGCCCGTCTTCGCTTGTGACAGAATCCCCGACGAGGAAATAGTCGGGACCGAGGAGGCCAGCCATGACGGAGCCCGGCACCCCTTCCGAGAAGATCCCCAGCCGCGCGCTCCTGGTGCGCCTGCTGGACGACCAGTCGGTGCGCTGGCGCGGCGGCGAGCGCCCGGCCGTCGAAGCCTACTTGCGACTGTATCCCGAGCTGGCCGATCAGACGGAAGCGGTGCTGGACCTGATCTATAACGAGGTCGTCCAGCGCGGCAAGCGCGGCGAGGGCGTGGACGCCGCGGAGTATCTGGAGCGATTTCCCCAACTGGCCGACGCGCTCCGAGTTCATTTCGAGGTCCACGGGGCGATCGAGTCGGCCGCCGGGTCGCACCTCGAGAGCACTCTGGAGGTCGAGGCGGCCCCCGTTCCTTCGGCCGATCGTCCCGCGCCAACGGGCTACGAGATACTCGGCGTACTCGGCCGGGGCGGCATGGGCGTCGTCTACCGGGCCAGGCAGATCGCGTTGAAGCGCGTGGTGGCCCTCAAGATGATCCGGGGTGGAGAAGCCGGCGCGGACGCCCTGGCGCGGTTCCGGGTAGAAGCCGAGGCCGTCGCCCGGTTGCGGCACCCGCACATCGTTCAGGTTTATGAAGTCGGCGAGTACGAAGGTTCGCCGTACTTCTCGATGGAGTTCGTAGCGGGCGGCAGCCTGAGAGATCAACTCGACGGGACACCGTGGCTCCCGGCGCGGGCCGCCGCGCTGATCGAGACCCTGGCGCGCGCGATGGAGGCCGCCCACCGCGCCGGGATAGTGCATCGCGACCTGAAGCCGCGCAACGTCCTGCTGGACGTGGGGGCCGGCACCACCGCGCCGAAGATCGCCGATTTCGGGCTGGCCAAGCGGCTCGACGACGACGCGGCGCAGACGCTCACCGGGGCGGTCCTCGGTACGCCCTCGTACATGGCCCCGGAGCAGGCGTCGGGGCGGCCCCGTGAGGTGGGGCCGGCGGCGGACGTGTACGCGCTGGGGGCCATCCTCTACGAACTACTGACCGGACGCCCGCCCTTTCGCGGCGCGACCGTCCTGGAGACGCTCGACCAGGTGCGGCACACGGAACCGGTGGCGGTGCGGCAGTTGCAGCCGAAGACGCCGCGCGACCTGGAGACGATCTGCCTCAAGTGCCTCGCCAAGGATCCCCGGCGGCGGTACGCCTCGGCGGCGGAACTGGCCGACGACCTGCGGCGCTTTCAGGACGGCGCGCCGGTGCGCTCCCGCCCCGTGAATGTGTGGGAACGCGCCGGCAAGTGGGTGCGCCGCCGGCCGACGCTGGCGGCGCTGTGGGCGGCCGGGATCCTGCTCGCCCTGGCCGCGGTCGGCGTGGCGGTCGCGCTCCAGTACAGCGGCCGGTTGAAGCGGTCTCTGGACGACACCGAGGCCGAGCGGAAGACGGCTGCCGAGCAGCGCGACCGGGCCGAGAACTTCCGGTACGCCGCCGACATGAACCTGGGGTTACAAGCCTGGCACCAGGGGCGGCTCGACCAGCTCGATCGGCTGCTGGTCGCGCATGTCCCCGCGGACGGGCAGCCCGACCGGCGCGGCTTCGAGTGGCACTACCTGCGCCGGCTGGCGATGCGGCCCGCGGTGGTCCGGACGCCGCCTCGCGAGCCGGGTGGCGATGTCCAGATCGCGTTGCGGCCGGACGGGGGCCGGCTCATCGCCCTGGCCGACTACGGCCGGCTGCGCTGGCTCGACCTGGCGAGCCGCCGAGCGAGCCCCGAGTTCGGCCCGGCCTGGCCCCCCGAGGGCGGCATGCTGCTGCGTGCCCTCCTCAGCCCGGACGGCAGCCGGTACTTCCGCGCCGAGGAAACGCCTGGCGGCGAGGTCGTCGCCGCCTGGGATCTGGCTGGCGAAGCCCCCGTGCGGCTGTGGAGTGCCGCGCTGCCGCCGGACAAGAACGGGGGCTTCTCGTGCAGCCCCCGAGGGCGGTGGCTGACGTTCCGCGACGAGAAGTTACACGTCGTCGATGCCGCAACCGGCCGGGAGGTCTGGGCGGCTGCCCTTGAGGTGGCGACGTTCTGCTTCACGGCCGACGACCGGAAGCTGATCGTTTTCGCCCCAGGAAGCGCGGCCGTCCATGACGCCGCCACGGGGCGGCGGCTGTCCGCGTGGGACACGCAGAGCCAGCTGCCGCAGTCCGCCGTCGCCTCGGGCAACGGCCTGGTCGCGCTGGTCAACCCCGGGCAGCGGGTGGCGGTGTGGGACGTGACCACGGGCCGACTGGTGGCGACCCTCGGGGCGAGCAGTTACCTGCACCACCTCGCCTTTTCCGACACCGGGCCGCCTCGGCTGGCCGGGCCGTGCGAAGACGGCGTCGTGCGGGTTTGGGACGCGACGCACGGTGACCTGGTGGCCCAGTACCGCGGTCATCGCGGCCGCGCGATGAAGGTCGCGTTTGCCGGCGATCGGTTGGCGTCGCTCGACGACCTCGGCACCGTGCATCTGTGGGATTTGGGGGCCGAGCCGACGCACCACGTCTTCCCGGTCGGGGCCGGGGCCGCGCTCGCTGCGTTTTCGCCGGCGGGGGATCGGCTCACGATCGGCAGCGCGCCCGGGTCCGGTGCCCGGGCCGCCGGGGCGGCGGTGGAGTACCGCCAGGTCGCGCGCGTCCTCGACCTCGCCTCTGGCCGACAGACGGAGGCTCACCGCGACACGCTGCGCGTCGGGGAACTGCGCACGCATTATTTCGCGATCAGCGGGGACGGCCAGGTGCTGGCCGGTGCCCTGGCCGGCCAGCCGATCCGCGTGCTGGACCTGCTCGGGGCCGAGCGCGCGCGGTTCCAGACCCCGGGGCTCGAACGCAAGGACCGGCGGGGGCAGGCCCGGCTCAGTCCGCGCGGCGACCGGCTGGCACTGGCCGGCGCTGAGGGCGGCTGGGTCCGGAGCCTCGCCGGGTCGGAGCGGCTCGCGCTCGCCCCCGAGGTCGATCCCTGGTCCTTCAGCGACGACGGCACCCTGTTAGCCGCGACGGCAGGGAACACGGTCCTTATTTTGGACCTCCGCACCGAGAAGGTGATCGTGCGTATCGACCTCGGCGCGGAACCCTGGGCGGCGGCCCTGTCGCCGGACGGCACGCTGCTCGCGGCTGCCGGCGCGGACGTCCTGGTCGTCTGGGCGGTGCCGGCGGGCCGCGAGATCGCACGCTGCCCCCTCCCCGACCGCATCACGGCGTTGACCTTCAGCCCGGACGGCGAACGCCTGGCGTCGCTGGGACTGGACCGCACGCTCCGGCTGTGGCTGCCGCGTATCGGTCAACAGGCCCTCGCCCTTCCGCTCGGCCGCGACGGCCCGGCGCGGGGGGCGCTGGCGTTCCGACCCGACGGCCGGCTGCTGGCCGTCGTCGGGGGCACGGGGTTGTTGTTCGACGCCCGCCCGCCGAGCGACGCGGACCTGCCCCGCCCGCGCGGAATCCCCTGGCCCGACGCGCCGTACCAAATCGCCCAGTTCGAGTCCGGCCTGGGGATGCGTTTCAGCCCCGAGGGGAGCCGCCTGGCTCACGGCGCGACGATCCTGTATGCCGCCGACCCGACGAACCCGGCGCGGCACCTCTCACTCCCGGCCCCAGGCAAGGTTCTCCGCACGCACTTCTCCCCACCGAACGGCGACCGGTTGCTCACCGTCAGCGAGGCGGAGTCGCGCGTGCGCCTGTGGGACGGCTGGACCGGCCGAACGCTCGGGGCGCTGGCGGTCTCCGGCCCGGTGCGCGAAGCCCTGTTCACCCCGGCCGGCACGACGTTGGTCCTCGACGCCACCGGCGCGCTGACCTCGTTCGGCCGCGACGGCGAGGTGCTCGCCGCCGGCGCGGCGTTCGACCCGAACCTGGTCGCGAACGGTCTGGCGCTTTCACCAGACGGCAAACGCGCCTGCGCGGCTGTCGGCAAGGGCAACGACTGGGCGGTGAAGGTGTGGGATATCGAATCCGGCGAGGAACTGATCGCGTGGCCGGCCTCGGAGCGCCCGGTGTGGGGCGTCGCCTGGAGCGCCGACGGCGTGCAGATTGCGAGCTGCGGTGTGGATCGCACGGTGCGACTGTGGGACGCCGACACGGGCCGTCTGCTTCAGACGCTGACCGGTGCCACCGCCACGGTCGCGCGCGTCGCCCTCGCCCCGGACGGCACCGAGGTGGCAGGCCTGTGCCTCGATGGAACGGTGCGGCGCTGGGCGAGCAACAGCGGGGCGGCTCTGCCGACGCTTCAGTTGGAGGCGGTGGGCCTCAAGGCCGCCGGCAACGGCAACGTCGATTACAGCCCCGACGGCCGCCACCTGGCCGCCAGCGCCAGCGGGGTTCTCAGCATCTGGACGCCGTCGGGACAGTGACGCCGGCGAGTTTGCGCGGCTGGCGGCCGCGCCGCCCGTGTGCCAGGGCGTTCCCGCAACCGTCCGATGTCCGTGAACAGTTCGGGTAATCGGCGAGCAAAAGAGGCTCCCCCGCACAGCGCCTGCGGCAGCCCGGCGCGGCCGCCCATCGACCGCCCGTTCGCTTTCAGCCGGCCGACTTGCGACTCTACCGGCCCGTTGGTCCACGGTTCGATCACGGCAGCCCGGTCGATCTCGGGGAGCGGCTTCAAGCCGAACCGGGGCGAGCCGAGAGGCGGTTGGCCAGCAACGGCTCGGCCTTCGGTCACGAAGTGTCCGGTCGCTGGGCACGCTGGCGAGTGGCGGGCGTGTGACTATTTGCGCCGGCACGCATCCGGGTCGTAGTACTCCTCGCCCGAGATCGGCGTGACGGTGTAGTTGGCCGCCTGCGACTGGGCGATTCCCTTCGCCTCCTCTGCGCTCGCGGCGCGGATCGCCGTCACGAAGCAGTCCCTGGAACGGGGGTTCGTCACCTTGAAGTAGTGCCACCGGAGTTGCGGCCCACCGTCCGCTCCCGGCGTCGGCTGGCCTTGCGGCTCCGGAGCCGGCGGTGCCGTCCCCGGTGCGGGCTGCGGGTCCTGGCGTCCGCACGGGGCGATGGCGTAGACGCGGACGCGAAACGGTTGGCCCGCGCCACGCACCCCCCCGATGTAGAGTCGGCCGGCGTAATCCGGGAGCGTGGTGGCGTCCGCCGGAGGGTAACCGCTCCCGGATCCGCTAACGAGGTTGGTCAGGATCGTCGGGTCGCGCCCGAAGCGCACGTCGATCGCGACGGAGAACACGGCGTTCGTGTCGCCGCCGACCACCTCCCAGTGGAGCGCGGTGGTGCCCCGCGGGGGGGCGACCCCGAAGTTCTCACTGGCCCTCCACTTCTGACCGGGCAGGGGCCCGTGGTTGACGGCGATCTCGGTTAGCAGCACCTTCTGGGCGTGGGCGGGCGTCTGCCCCCACGGCGCGAAGGCCGTGACGAGGACGGCTAGGCTGAGGATGTCCTTGCGGAACATGTCGGCGCTCCTTGGGGTGATGCCGGTCGGGGGCGGGTCGCATTGGCGCGACCCGCCCGCTCCGCGGCGGTTACCCGGGGCCGCCAGGAGGGGCCTCCCGGCGGCCGGGCGGGTCTGATGTTGTCGGCGGGGGTGCCGCACCGGGTGGCGTGGCATCCGTGGGTCAGTCGATCTTTTCCACCACCGCCCACCACTGCGTGCGGCGCGGCGTCGAACGGTCCTCCACGTAGACGTAGAACCCCTTCGACGGGGGGTAGCCGTTCTTGCGCAGGTCTTCCGCGACCTGCTCGGCAGTGGCCTTGCTGATGTAAGGGCCGAGTGCGGACACGACTCTTCTCCCTTCGGTCGGTGCCGGGGCCGGAGCTGCGCCTGTGGGCTCCCCCCGCGCCCCAGGACCGGGCCACGGGTCCAGCCCCACGAATGCCGCAGCGACCAGAAACATCAGTAGCGGTCTCATGTCTCGTCTCCTTTCCTCGAAGCGGGGTCGTCGGCCCTCTCCCCTACTCGCAGCGCCTCCGCGGCGAGGGCGACGGCAGCCGATTTTCGCCCTGCGGCAGACAAGACGGCGCGTGCCTGGATTACTTTTGTGGGAATTTCGAAGTATCGGGGAACGGGGCGGGCAGATCCGACCGGGCGTTCAAGGCAGGGGGCGCCCGTTCTCCTCGCGGACGTTCGCCCAGTTGAAGTGCGTGCCCGGGTCGCTCTGCGTCACCGGGCGGTCGGCGGGCCGCGCGATCTCGTCGTGCCCGACCACGGCCTTGACGGGGTGGCGGCTGCCGATGTCGCGGAGCAGCCAGCGGAGCGCCTCGTGCTGGGCGTACGTGTAGGCCGGCTCTTGGCCGTCGGCCGTGGTGCGGAGGCCGGCCTCAGGGCTCACCCGGTCGTCGTCCCGCGGGGCGATGGCGATCAGCCCGACGCCGATGCTGAACCGGTCCACCCCGTCGCGTTCTTCCGGGTCGAACCGCGCGGGCATGCGGCCGACCCCGGCGTGGGACGCCACGTCGCCCTCCGCCGCAAGGCGGAGGATCCGGCCGTCCCGGGCGACCAGGTAGTGGGGCCCGGCGTCGGCCGCCTCGAAGGCGGCCTTCACGAACTCGGGGTGGTAGTCCCGCTCCCGCCCGCGGACCTGCGCCAGGTCGGGGTTCTCCCGGAGGAAGGACGCGCGGCGGGCGGCATCGAGTCCGGTGCCGGGCCCGCCCCGGTCCCAGTGCAGGGCCGAGGCGCGCTGCACGACCACGGTGTCGATGACCCGCCGCGCATCGGGCACCACGAAGCCGCGCCTGAGCGGGGTCTCCCGGACCGGGCTCGAGACCAGCACCTCGTTCGCGCCGGGGGGGATGGTGACCGCGTCGTGCCTGCCCGCGTTGGGGGTGTGGCAGACGTCCGCGAGGGTGGCACCGTCCCGCCCGACCCGGAACCGGCAGTCCTCCAGGGTGAAGCGGCTGGGGGCGTGCGGGACCCCGTCGACGGCGACTACCGGTTCGGTCAACAGGGCCTGGACGAACGTCGCGCCCCGGAGCCGCAGTTCGACGCCCTGGTCGACATAGATGGCCTTCCCCTGGCCGAACTTTTGCGGGCGGCGCTGGCGGTCCGACGGGTGCCAGAAGCCGGCCAGGTTGTCCTCGAACAGGCACGCCTCCTTCACCACGCACTCGGCGGTCGGGCCGGGGGCGTCGCCGCGGTCCGCCGGCCCGGGGCCGGCGGCGCGACCGAAGGAGGCGAGGTAGAGGGCCCCGCCGGCGTGGCCGGACTGGTTGCGGATGAAGTCGCAACCCCGGAACTGTAGCACGGAGCGGACGCCGCCGTAGGCCGCCCCGCCGCAGGCGTGCCGCGACGGGGCCCGGTTCTCCAGGAACCGGCACCCGGTGAACCACACCCGCTCGGCCAACTGGGTGAAGACCGCGCCGCCCGCGGGCGGGGCCGTGCCGGTCCTCGGCTCCGGTTCGAACTCCGTCTCGTTCCCCGCGAACAGGCACTCGTGGAAGTCGATGTTCTGGGAGTCGAAGATGAACACGGCACCCCCGCGGCGGGCGCGGTTGCCGGTGAAGTGCGCGTCGGAGATCCGGACGTCGCGGGTGGCCGCGAGCAGGAGGGCCCCGCCGTGGGTCCGCGCGCCCTCTTCGTCGGGAGAGGGGAAGCGGAGCAGCGGCCGGCCGGCACCCCCGGCCGCGCGGGGGTCGTCGGCGTCGCAGAGGGCACCGCCGCCGCCCTCGAACCGGACGTGCCTGAGCCTGGACCCGGCGGCGTCCTCCCCGACCAGCCGCACCCCGGCCCACCCCGCCAGCGGGTCCGACCTCCGGAAGTGGAGGGGTTCTTCCCCACTGGTCCCGCTCACCGCGAGCCGGCCCTGCGCGTGGATCCCGGCCCCGCGGGCGAACCGGATGGCACCGTGCCCCTCGATGCGGAGCCGCCCCCCCGGGTCGATCCGGACCAGGTGCTCGACGGCGACGGGGCGTCCCGGCGTGACCCGCAGGACCAGCCACTGGCGATCATGGATGGTCGCCGGCAACCCCTCTACCGTCCGCCACTCCGGGGGGAGCGCCCGGGACCAGGAGACGGCCCCCCAGACGAGGGCCAGCGCCGCCAGGGCGAGCAGCGCCCACGCCGCCGCTCGCCGCAGCCGCCCCGGGAGGAGTCCTGCCGCGATCGCCTCGCGGAGTTGCCGCGACGTGTAGCGGTCGCCCGGATCCCTCTTGAGGCAGCCCCGCCAGATCGCGCCCACCCAGGCCGGGACGTCCGGCCTCAGTTCTTCCAGCGGGACGGGGTCCGTGGCCCCGACCTGGTCCTCCTTCTCGAAGGGCCGCCGCCCGGTGAGCAGTTCGTACAGGATCACGCCGACGCCCCAGACGTCGGAGCGCCCGTCGGGCTTCTGCCTGCCGCCGGGGTGCCGCAGGTGCTCGGGCGACATGTAGAGCCGGGTCCCCGCGCCCCAGTTCGTCCAGGCGGTGTCGCGGTGGGCCGACACGCCGAAGTCGATCAGGACGGGGTGCAGGCCGTCGACGATGAGGACGTTCGCGGGCTTCACGTCGAAGTGGATCAGGCCCCGGGCGTGGACGTATTCCAACGCTTGGGCGATCTTCTCCGCCCAGCGTAGCACCCGGGTGTGCTCCACCCCGCCGTCCCTGACCATCTCTGAGAGGGGCGTGCCGTCGATGAACTGGCACACGAGGTAGTGGCACCGGGTCTCCGGGTCGAAGCCGTGGCCCTCCGCCTTCATGACGCTGGGGTGGTCCAGGGCCTGGAGCCTGGCGAAGTCGCCCGCGACCGGGTACAGCCTCACCTTGACCGAGTCGGGGACCACCTTCACCGCGACGCGCCGGTAGGGGTGGGGGCCGGGCATCCTCCGGCTCGCGAGGTCCTGCGCCTCCCACACCGGGGCGAAGCCGCCGCTGCCGAGGACGCGGACAAGCAGGTAGCGGCCCGCGAAGACGTCCCCCTGGCGCGGGCCCTCCGACGGCGGGGCGTCGGGGTCGCCGGTGCCAGGCCGCCCCGCGGCCCGGAGCTGGTCGCACCGCGCGCACGTGGCGAACAGTTCCTCCGCCTGGACTTCTTCCTCTCGGGAGGCCTCGTCGCGGACGTAGCGCCCGATCAGCCGGTCTGAGTTGTGACTTGGGCATTCCACGGCGACGGCCCTCCGGCGCAGGCTCCCGACCCCGAGGCCAACGGATGCCGGCGGGCCTAGGCCCCGTCGAGCACCTTGTTGACCTCCTCCTTCACCCGGGGGTAGATCTTGTCCTTGAGGAGGTTCGCGACGGTCGACTCCGCCAGGCCGACCGCAGCCGCCGCCGCCCTCTGCGTGTGGCCCTCCAGGATCATCGACAGGATCCGGAAGCCCGTCGGGGTGAGCCGCTCCCGCACGCCCCCCAGGAGCCGCCCCATCAAAGCTTCGTCGCGGCCCAGCATCTCCATTTCGTCCGTGGGTTCGAATTCCGGGATGGAGGCGAGCAATTCCTGGGCGTCGTCCCCACCCATCGGCCGCGCACGCGCGTGGCGGGCCTGCTCGTGGTGGTAGTCGTTGGCCAGGTTCACCAGGACGCGTTTCAGCCACGCGCCGAACTTCTCGATCTTCTTGGAGCCCGCCACCTTGATCGGGATGAGGGAGATTGCGTTCATGAGCTGGTCGTCGAGGTCGTCCGCGCGGACGCCGGCGCGGTGGAGTACGGCCCGGATGCCGGGGCCGTACTGGGTGAGGAGCTTCCCCCAGGCGGTCGCCCGCCCGGCACGGAGTTGGTCCGTGTAATTCGATTCCGTTTGCGGGAAGCTCTCTGACACGGCCTCGCCCTCCTCATCCGATCCCGGTCGATTATACCGGGTCCGGCCCTCCTTGCCGGACTTTCCGGGTAATCTCGGCGGTGTTGGTCGTCAGCAGAGGGCAGGAGGCAGCGTGCCCCTTTGCTCTCGGACCTGACCACTGTGAGCCGGCCCGAACTGTCCCGAAGGGTATGGGTTGGGGGCCAACTATGGCGAGGCCGGTCGCGGGAACGCTTGGGGGCAGCCTGATTGCTCCCAAGCGAGACATTTTTCCGCGGTATTGCGGGCGGCACTCACAGGCATTCAACGGCGCGGGTCGGACCGTAGTGGTAGCCCGAAACTCGGACTCACTTTCACGATGCCGGCGGGTGCGGCCCTCCGACTCGACGACTTTGCAAACGAAAAATGTCCATGCAAAGGACACCAGGATAGCCGCGTGGCGGTCCCCATGCCCCCGCGACGAGGACTGCGTCCCGTTCAGGGACGTTCAGCCCTGATGTTGCGGCTGCCGCACCTATCGCCCGCTAGGATAACGACGCCTCGGTGCAGGACGGCCCAGACGTGGAGGTCGGCGGTGGCGACAGAGATAGACCCGCAGCCGGCAAGCCGTCCAACGGTGGAGGGTACGGCCTTCGCGGTCCTGCTGGCGCTGAGCTTCGCGCACCTGCTCAACGACCTGATCCAGTCGCTGATCCCGGCGCTCTACCCGCTGCTGAAGGACTCGTTCCGCCTCAGCTTCACGCAGGTCGGCCTCATCACCCTCACCTTCCAGATGGCCGCCTCGCTGCTGCAGCCGCTGGTCGGGTTCTACACGGACAGGCACCCCAGGCCGTTCTCGCTCGCGGTCGGCATGGGCTTCACGCTGGTCGGTCTGCTCCTGCTGGCGACGGCGGGCTCCTTCTACACGATCCTCCTCGCCGCCGCGCTCGTGGGCGTCGGCTCCGCGGTCTTCCACCCGGAGTCCTCGCGGGTGGCCCGCGCCGCCTCGGGCGGGCGTCACGGTCTGGCGCAGTCGCTGTTCCAGGTGGGCGGCAACGCCGGGTCGGCCATCGGGCCGCTGCTCGCGGCGTTCATCGTCGTGCCCAACGGCCAGGGCAGCGTCGCGTGGTTCTCGATCGTCGCGCTGGTCGCCATCGTCGTGCTGCTCAACGTGGGCTCGTGGTATCGGGCGCGGCTCCGGGCGCGGGCGGCGCAGAAGGCGGCACTCCCCGCCGACGCGCGCCCCGGACTGCCGCGCCGCAAGGTGGTCTTCGCCGTGTCCGTGCTGCTGTGCCTGATCTTCTCGAAGTACTTCTACCTGGTGAGCCTGAGCAGTTACTACACCTTCTACCTGATCGACCGGTTCGGCGTGTCGGTGCAGGCTGCCCAGTTGTTCCTGTTCCTCTTCCTCGGCGCGGTGGCCGCGGGCACGCTGGCGGGCGGGCCGATCGGGGACCGCTTCGGCTACAAGGCGGTGATCTGGGGGTCGATCCTCGGCGTGCTGCCGTTCACCCTGGCCCTCCCCTACGCGGACCTGTTCTGGACCGGCGTGCTGACCGTGCCGATCGGCCTGATCCTCGCCTCGGCGTTCTCGGCGATCGTCGTGTACGCGCAGGAGCTGATGCCGAGCCGCGTCGGCACGGTCGCGGGCCTGTTCTTCGGCTTCGCGTTCGGCATGGGCGGGCTGGGCGCGGCCGTGCTGGGCTGGCTGGCCGACGCGACGAGCATCGGCTTCGTCTACAAGGTCTGCTCGTTCCTGCCCTTGATCGGCGTCCTCACCGCCCTGCTGCCCGACCCGGAGAAGTCCCGCTTCGGGCGTCACTGAAGCGGCCAGCGCCGCACGCGCTCACTTCTCACCTCATCAGCCCACGCCCCACCCGGCGTTCGGCAACTGCTTGCGTCACTTCCGGTCCGCCCACGCCTTAGTGAAGAAGTCGAGGATGGGCTTGGGGTCCTTCAACCCGTGCGGACGGTGGTCCTCTCCCGGCATGACGACCCGCTCGACGGGGCCGCCCAGCTTCTTGTAGCGCTCGTAGACGACCTCCGAGTTCTCCTGATGCGGCACGACCTCGTCGCTGTCGCCGTCGACCAGCAGCAGCGGCACCTTCGCCTTCGCCAGCGGCTCCAGCGCGTCCACCGGGCTGACCTTCGCCGTGATCGCCTCCTGGTCGTCCTTGAAGCCGTACGCCTTGGGCAACTTCTGCCACTTCGCCGCCGCGCCAGCCCCCGTGCCCAGCCCCTTGACCTTGCCGCCCGGCCGGCTCTTGTAGTCGCAGACGCCGTTGTCCAGGTAGACCGCCAGCGCCTCCTCCGGGTGGAGCGCCGCCCAGGCCGATCAGGGCCGGCTTCGGGTTCTTGACCAGCGCCTCGTGGACCTTCTCCCGCTGCCTCATCGCGGCCGGCGAGCCGAACTGGTCGGGCACGGAGGCGTAGGCCAGGTGCCAGCCGGCCTTCACCATCTCCACGTCGGCGTTGGCGAAGGCACCGAAGAACTCGCCGCGCCATGCCCACGGTCGACCGGGCAGCGCCATCGATGGCTCGACCACCAGGACGTTGACGCCGCCGACGGTGAAATCGTTGCGCGTGCAGCCCTCCCACTTGCACTCCTTGCCAGTGAACGGCTTCCGCTCGGCCAGGCCTCATGCGGTGACGGTAAGCAGGACTACGCTCGCCAGGAGTCGCATGGTGCAGCCTCGGACGCCGATACTGGATTCCTCAGCCGGCGTGGTGGACGCGGCGGTCGAGGCGAGCGAAAGCGGCAACGGCGAGCTCCACTCGCTCAGATGCAGGTGCCGGACCGGGCCGGAGACCAAAAGCGTCACGAGTTGCGATTTTGGCTCCCACGGGGCGGGCAGATACAGCGTTCAGGAAGGCATCGAGCATCCCCGTGAGTCGTTCACCGGGCGACGAAGTCCCCGTCTCGCTCCATCGAGATCGATCCCGTGGCTTGCTCGTCGAGGGCCGGAAGCCGAAGGTCGTTGCGGAACACAACGGCGCGCGGGTGCAGTTGGTTAAGATGCCGGCCGAACTCGGCTGGCATGGGCACGGCATCAACTCCGGCCAGGCGGGCGATGCACCTGCGCCGCCCCAAAACGAAAAGAGACCGGCGAAATGCGGAGCCGTCGCCCACTCAGCTCCGTACCTCAAGCCGGTCTGAAGGGGATCATACCGGCGGCCTGGACCGCACGTCAACGACCTGCCCACCAGTTTTCCGAACCGTGGCGTAGCGGGTGTGAAACTTTGCGGCCTCACCTCCTGCCCCACCGCCACGCCCACGCCGGCCTGACGAGCAAGAAGTGTAGCAGCAACGGGGACGTCGCCCCGCGGCGGTCCTTGCCCGCGGCGGTCCTTGCCCGCGGCGGTCCTTGCCCGCGGCGGCGGGGCTGTTCACGCGGGGGAGGAGCCGCCGCTGAACGGTTGGTGGCTTGGCGACGGGCCGGTGAGTGCGCTTCCCCACGGTGCGAAAGACCCGACGAGCGAGGGGGGGCGCTGTACCGGCCAATCGTTACGCGCGAGGCCAAGGAGCGGCACGAACAGGAAACCACCGGCGCGGTCGCAGGGCAGGAACAAGGCCGCCCGCCGAGGCGGACGAAGTTGAGGCCAGCGGCGACACCGCCCGCCAGTGGGCCGAACAGAAACGAGTGTTCCACGGAATGAGGCCGGCATCCGTTGGCACGCGGGTGGCTGGCCCGCTACACTACGGACGAACCCGTTCCTGTCCGTGGTCACGAAGAGCTTCCGCATGAAGGCCGTCACCGTGTTCGCGTTGCTGCTCGTCCCGCTCGTGTTGGCCGAGCCGACCGCGGAAGCGAAGCAGGAACTGGAGCGGCTCCAGGGCACCTGGGCCCTGGTCGGGCTGGAGGTCAACGGCGAGGCGGTGCCGGAGGCCAAGCTCCAGGGCACCACGCTCGTCATCAAGGGCGACAAGTACGTCACGCACGTCAAGGGCAACAAGCACGAGACGACGATCGAGGTGGACCCCGGCAAGAAGCCCAAGGCCATCGACATGTACTTCCCCGACGGCACCAACGCGCCGAAGCTGAGCAAGGGCGTCTACGAGCTGGACGGCGACACGCTCAAGGTGTGCCGCCACCAGACGCCGGGCGAGGACCGGCCGAGCCAGATCGGCTCGTGGCCGAACACCAACCTCTTCGTCGTCACGTGGAAGCGGCAGAAGCCCTAGGCCGGCGGGCACCCCGGCTTCTTGTGGTTCGGGTCCGGCTTGCGTTCGCTGTGGTCGACGGACTGAAGGCCGCAGGCCCATGACCGCAGGGTTCGTGGCCGCTCGTCGCGGCGACTACAATGCCCTGGACCTTCCCTTCAGGAATCCCGCTTTGCCGATCCCGATCCACAAGGCGCTGGTCGTGCTGTGCCCCGTCGTGGGCGCGTTCCTGGGCATCTTCCTCGGTCTGTACCTGGTCCACGGCGTCCCGGCCGTGGGCGAGTTCGGCTGGCCGGTCGTCGCCGCTTGCGCGGTCTTGGGGCTGGTCGGGCTGCTCGTCCCAGCCTTCCTTGTGCGGCTCATCCCGGCGAGGTGCCCGAGTTGCGGCGGCGCGGCCTACCTGCGCACGGACTCTTCCTTCCTCCGCGAGCAACTGGCCCGCTACTCCTACCGCTGCGCCGCCTGCGGCCATGACGAGGCGGCCGACTTCTCCCGCACGTGAGCGAGGCGACCTCGCGCACCGCCGTCCCAGCGATAGCCGACGCCCTGGCGGGACAATCCGACTCGATGCCGTAGAATCCCCTCCTGTAAATCAGGAGGGGGCGCATGGAAGCGGAGACGAAGCCGGCCCGGACGTGCCCGGCGTGCGGCAGCGACAGGTACCAGTTCCGGTTCCGCAAGACGGTCGAGGCGGACGAGGGCAAGGTCGCCGAGACCAAGTACAAGTGCAAGGCGTGTGCGCGCGAGTGGAAGGTGCGCGTGCCGACGGGTTGAGGGTTCGCATGCCGACGCCGACGGGCAGGGTCATCGCCACGCCGAAGTTCCGACGCGCCTGCGGGTGCGAGCAGCCGTTCCCCTTCTACGCCGTGGACAAGGGCCGAGCCGAGCGCCTCGCCGAGTTCAAGGCCACGCGCTGCCACGACTGCGCCGCGCCGGCCGTCGAGACGCAGCAGCAGGACATGCCAGCCCCGAAGAACGTGCTGGCCGCGCTGCCGCCGGGGGCGCAGGTGACGCTGAGCCGAGAGCCGGACGGTTCGTGGGCAGGAGCGTTGACGGCCGAGGGCGTCACCGTGGAGGTGCCCGGCCTGGGCGACGCGGGTCCGCAGGCCGTCGTCGTCAGGCTGACGCGCCTGTGGCTGGGGCGACGACCGCCGGAGTAGGGACACGATGGTCGGCGTCAACTTCGACAAGGCCGGCCGCGTCACGTCGTCGTTCAACCACTGACTTCGGGGAGAGCAGGCCGTGGCGAAACGGAGTGTCGTGGACCGCCTGGACTTGCGCACCGACTTCACCGAGATCTACGCGCACGTCGTCGAGCGGGTGCAGGCGTTCGACCCGGAGGCCAACGACGGGCCGGGTGAGCCAGGCCCCGTCACCGCGCTGGAGTTCGGCTTCGGGTTCGACCAGGGCGGGTGGGTGGTCCTCGTGTTCGACACGCGCCCGGACGCCGAACCAGACGGCACCTGGAACGACCACATCGAGGGCAACGACCTGGAGCGGCCGCTGTGGACCAGGGCCTTCAACGCCAACGCCCGCGCCGCCGTGACGCTCGTCCTGCCCGACGGGACCGAACTCGTGGTGCCGCCGGGCGGCCGCGACCAGTTCGCCGCCGCGCTGGGCGACCTCCTCAAGGCCGTGCTGCTCAAGGCGCGTGAGGACGGTGTCTTCGCCGACCTGCCGCGGGCAGCGCGGTGCGAACTCGGGGTCGAGGAGCAGGAGGGCGGCTACGGCTGGCCCGCCTACGAGGAGCGCGGCCAGGACAACGTCGTGTGAGATCGGCCTCGGGCCACCGGGGCGCGAGGCCATGGTGAGTGGAAGGTGAGGGGACCATGAGGCACTGCATCGCGTTGCTGTGGGTCGGCTTGCTGGTGGCCGGCCCCGCGTGGGGCCAGCCGCAGGCACCGGAGCCGGCGCTGGACAAGGAGACGCAGGCGGCGGTGCGGGCGCTCCAGGAGAAGCGCCGCGACCTGCTGCGCGAGGCCCTGGAGGCGCGCGTGAAGCTGTACCAGACCGCCCGCGCACCGCTGGGCGAAGTCATCGCGACGGCGCGGCAGTTGCTGGCGGCGGAGCTGGACCTGGCGGGGACGCCCGCCGAGCGCGTCGCCGCCCACGAGCGGCTGTACGAGCGGGCGCAGGCGTGGGTCGAGGTCGCCAAGGTGCGGCACGCGGCCGCCCGTGGGGTGCTGGCCGAGGTCCAGGAGGCGCAGGCCCTCTCCCTGGAAGCCGCCATCGGGCTGCTGAAGGCGGGCGGCAAGCCGAAGCCGGCTGAGAAGTAACAGGCATCCACTTCGCACCCGCGGCTCAGGCGAGACGAGGCGATGGATAAGGCGCTCCAGGCAGTCCTTGATTTCGTCGAGGGACGACTCGCGGCGAAGGACTTCGAGCAGGTCCTCTACACTGATGCCGACCTCGAGCGGCTGCTCAAGGACGGGTCGCTGCGGTGGCACGACACCTACATCAGGAGCGACCCGTACCTCTACCTCATCGGCCTGGACTTCGACGACAGCGGCGGCGTGCTCGACGCGCAAGGGGCACTGGAGTTGTTCTTGCAGAGGCGGGGCGTGCCGTGCCGACCAGACCGGGCCGCGGCCGACCTCCACGGCCTGCTGCTCGACGCGCAGCCGGAGTGGCTCGATGCAGGCACGGCCTACCTCATGAAGCACGTCTTGCCGCACGCGGACGGCAGGAGCGGCGCAGCGTTACGGAAGTGGTTGCGGGGCCGGCTCAAGGAACTGTTCCGCTACCACAAGAAGAAGCCGCGGTGGCTCCAGAGTCCGGCCTGGCCGATCTCCGCCAGCGGGCCGATGTACTTCCTCGGGCAGATCAAGCTCGCCGGCTGCGAGTACTTCCACGACGAGGCGGCGGCCTACCTGTTCCTCGACCCGGTGGCGCGCGAGACGAGGACCGTCATCCAGGTCGCTTGACGCTGCGCTGGGTGCTGCCGCGACCGGGTACGTCGCTAGCATGCGCGACGGCGGTGTGAGGGCCACGCGGATGGCGAAGCGACGGAAGCGACGATTGGATTCGCGGCTCGCCCCAGAGATGCGCCGGCACCTGCGCGACGCGCTGCCGCCGGGCGTATCGCTGGACGACGTGGGCCTGCTCTGCCAGGCCGTCAACGCCGGCGAGGAGGGCTTCGGCTGCAAGGGCGGGTCGCACTCGCTTGCGCTAACCACGCTCCGGCTGACGCACGGTGAACTGCGCGGCTGGCGCGTCGAGTTGCTCGCCTGGTTGGCCGACATCGGCGGCCACTGCGACTGCACCGTCAACACCGCCGCGCTTGCCACCGTCGTCGAGTTGTCGCGCGACCTGTGGTAGCCGTGTCTCGGCTTACCGGTCCCATGTGCACGCCGGCGGCCCGTGCTGGTGCGGCCGCTTGACGCGACCCCGGCGGCGAGGGATGCTTGCTCGCGGTGGCACGGCGTGATGGGGCGAAGGCTTCGACGTGGAACTGGACTGGCTGTCCATCGGCGTGGTGCTGGGCCTGGTGGCGTTCGTGGCCGCCGTGTGGATCTTCGTGGACGACAAGCCCGACGAGGCGCGGGACCACGCGCCCGATCCGGGCTGGCGCGACCGGAAGGCGGAAGCCACGTCCTGCTGGGAGGGAGATGGCCGAGTACCGCGACTCCATCGAGGACGGCCGGTAGGGCCGCCCGACAGGAAGATCATGATGACCGCCTTGGGGCGATTCGCGCCCGCCGCGCTGCCCTGGGCACGCGCCAGGCCCGGCGGGGAGAGAGCGCGAGGCGGGATCGTAGCGGAAGACACAAGGCGGTAGGTCGACAGCATTATCCGCGAAATGCTGGCCGGAGCCACAGGATTCCGCCACAGCGAACTTTCTCGTGGCAATATCCTCTCCTGGCGGCGGAGCCGGCCGCGTGCCGCGCACTGATGGCCAAGGACAACGTGGCCGCCGAGAGCATGGCCCTACTCCTGTCGCTCCGCGCCTGCGGCGGGCCGAAAGCGATCGAGCCGGCCACGACGCTCGGTTACTGCATCCGCGGAGCGGAACCGCATCCGCGCTGGGGTGGTCGAGCCGCGTCAGGGGAGCGTGTGGTCGCGCGTCTCCCGTCGCCACTTCGTCGGGCCGATCACGCGCCCGCTGGACCGCTCTACCATGTCCCCCGTCAACTGGTCGCCCCGGAGTTCGGCGACGAAGTCCCAGTCGCGGTTTGAGGCGTAGCGCACCTTCGCCCCCTCCCGCGACCTCGTCCCCGCCGCGCCGAACGGCAGGCCGCCCCAGGAGTTCTCCACCACCCCGTCGCCCCGGAACCGGTAGACGTGCTTCGGGGACTCCTCGCTCCGCCACACGCCTTCCAGGTCGTCGGGCGGCGGCACCCAGCGGCAGCCCGCGCAACAAGCCGCGACGACCACGCAGCAGAAGGTTCGGGTGAACATCACTGGCCTCCTTTCGGTTGCGGGAAGAGTTGCAAACCGCGCGCCGGCCGGGGCGCGATGTGTGTTCCAGCAGCCACACCAGCGCCGCCCCGTGGCTCGGCTGCTTCCGGTTGGTCAGCCAACAGCCGCACGCAGGCGGCATATCATTTGCAGCGGGGGGACGACATGCATTCCGCCATCGGTACGCGGGTCCAGGTGGCCCTGGTCGTCGTGCTGTTCCTGGGGTCGCTGGCAGCCCTGCTGTTCAACACCTTCTCCGCCCTCGGCCTGACCGGGCGGGAGGAGGAGGTGCGCGCCCGCCTCCGCGCGGCCGCCGGGCGGATGGCCGAGGCTTCCCTCCCGGTCTGCGACGCGCTGGTCGAGGGGCGCGTGGCGGCCGCCGAAGCCGAGCGGCGGTTGCGCGCCGCGACCGCGACCGCCCTCGCGGACGCGCCCGGCGTCGAGGGGGGCTTCTACCTCGGGGACGAGGACCGCTTCGCCGCCTACGCCTTCCCCACCGGCGGCCACGGCCCGCAGCGCCCCGGCGGCTCCGACCCGCCGCCGCTGGAAGCGCCCTACATCCGCGTGCAGGCCCGCCAGACGGTCGAGCTGCCGCCGGGGGAGTCCCTCGCCACCGCCCGCACCGTGGGGCCGAGCCGCGTCATGTTCCTCACCGAGCCGGTCGGGGAAAGGCGGCCGGCGGCCCTGGTGTCCTGGGTCATGGTCCGCCTCTCCGGCCCCGGCGACCTGGAGGCCAAGGCGGCCCGCTACGCCGCCTCCACGGGGCTGGCCCTGGCCAGCGTGGCGGCGGCGCTCCTGCTCACCTGGAACCTCGGCCGGACGCTGCGCCGCCAGCGCGCCGACCAGGAGCGCCTCCGCGACGAGTTGCGCCGCGCCGAACACCTGGCGTCCCTCGGCCGCCTCCTCGCGGGCGTCGCCCACGAGGTCCGCAACCCGCTGGCCGGCCTGCGCTCCACCGTGCAGCTCTGGCAGCGCCTCCCCGAGCAGGCGCGCACCCCGGAGTCGATGCTCGCCGTGGTCGGCGCGGTGGACCGGCTCGACGGCCTGGTCGCCCGGCTGCTGCACTTCTCCCGCGCCGACGCCACCGAGCGCGGGCCGGTGGACCTCAACGCGCTGGTCGCCGAGAGCCTCGACCTCGTCGCGGCCCAGGCCGCCGCGCACGGCGTACAGATCGAGCGCGACCTCGCCGCCGACCTGCCCCCGGTCGCGGGGGCCGCCAGCGCCCTGCGCCAGGTGGCCCTCAACCTCCTGGCCAACGCCCTCCAGGCCATGCCCGGCGGGGGCCGCCTCCGCTGCGCCACGCGCCGCCGGCCGGACGGGGCGGTCGAGTTGCGGGTGGTGGACACCGGCCACGGGGTCGCCGCGGCCGACCGCCCGCGCCTGTTCGAGCCGTTCTTCACGACCCGGCCCGACGGCACCGGCCTGGGGCTGGCCCTCTGCCGCGAGATCGTCCTGGGCCACGGCGGGCGCATCGAGCTGGAATCGACCGGGCCGGGCGGCTCCGTCTTCCTCGTCGTGCTGCCGGCCTTCTCCTGACCGTCGGAGGTGACCCCATGCCCGCCGCGCGCGACCGCTGCACCGTCCTGGTGGCCGACGACGACGCCGTCATCCGGGGCAACCTCGCCCTGCTGCTCCGCTCCGAGGGCTACCGCGTCGTCGAGGCGGCCGACGGCCTCCGGGCCGCGGAGGCTTTGGCCGACCCGGCGGTCGCGCTGGCGCTGCTCGACCTGGTGATGCCCGGCCGCGGCGGCATGGACGTGCTGCGGGAACACCAGGGCCGCCTGGAGGAGACGCCGGTCATCGTCGTCACGGCCCTGGGCGGCAGCGCCGCCGCCATCGAGGCGATGAGGCTCGGCGCGTACGACTACGTCACCAAGCCGTTCGACCTCGACGAGGTGCTGTTCACCGTGCGCCGCGCCCTGACGCAGCGCTCCCTGGTCGCCCAGGTGCAGGCGCTGGCCGCGGCCGGGGAGGGGGCCGCGCCGGAGGACGAGTTGGTCGGGCGCGGCCCGGCCATGCTGCGCGTGTTCAAGACCATCGGCCGGGTCGCCGCCACGTCCGAGCCGGTCCTCGTCACGGGCGAGAGCGGCACCGGCAAGGAGCTGGTCGCCAACGCCGTCCACGCCAACAGCGACCGGGCAGCCCGGCCGCTCGTCAAGGTCAACTGCGCCGCGCTCAGCCCGACGCTGCTGGAGAGCGAGCTGTTCGGCCACGAGAAGGGCGCGTTCACCGGCGCGGTGGCGCGGCGCAGGGGGCGCTTCGAGCAGGCCGACGGCGGCACCCTGTTCCTCGACGAGGTCGGCGAACTGGGCATCGACCTGCAGGCCAAGCTGCTCCGCGCCCTCCAGGGCGGCACGTTCGAGCGCGTCGGCGGCGAGGAGACGCTGCGGGTTGACGTGCGCGTCGTGGCGGCGACCAACCGCGACCTGCCGGCGCGCGTCGCAGCGGGCGAGTTCCGCGAGGACCTGTACTACCGGCTGAACGTCGTGGCGATCGAACTGCCTCCGCTGCGCGAGCGGCGCGAGGACATCCCGCTGCTGGCCGACCACGTCATCCGCCGCCTGGCGCGCAAGTACCGCTGGCCGCACCTGGGGCTGGCCCCCGAGGCCGTGGCGGCGCTGTGCGGGCAGCCCTGGCCCGGCAACGTCCGCCAGTTGCAGAACGCGCTGGCCCGCGCCGCCATCCTGACGCGCGGGCGGCTGATCCAGGCGGACGACCTCGGCCTGGGGCCGGCCGACGCGCCGCAGGCGGCGCACACGCTGTGCCTGAAGGAGATCCTCGCGGAGACCGAGCGGCGGGTGATCGGGGAGGCGCTGGCGCAGACGGGCTGGAACCGGACGCGGGCCGCCGAGTTGATGGGCATCAGCCGCCGGCAGTTGTTCGACAAGATCCAGGAGTACGGCCTGCACGCCCCCGAGGCCGGGTGAAGCCTCCGGGCGGGAAGCCCCCGCCGCCGGGGGCTTCCCGCCCAGATCCTCTCGTCCATGCCGCCCCAGTCCCGCACCACCCTCTCCCCCTCTGCGCGCTTTCTGGCGGCCTCGCAACTTCTTGCTCCTCGGCGAACAAACCCAACACCTGTCTGGCCTTACGACGACGCCGGCCGCGTGCCGGCTGCGGGCTTCCGCGCGGGAAGCGGCGCGCAGGCTGCGGTTGGCATCACGGTTGCCAAGGAGTCCCGCCGAGCAGGGTTCAGCGCGGGCCACACCGGGCCGCCCCCCTGCGAGGGACCGAGAGGAGACGACGATGGCGTTCACGAAGGTGCTGCGGGGCGCGGCGGCCGGCCTGGCCCTGCTGATGCTCGCCTGCTCCGGCGAGGGCTACGGCCAGCGCGACGAACCGGAGGCGGTGCGGGGGACGGTGCAGGGGTTCACGGAAGCGCCGAAGGGCGAGATCGACGGCCTGACGCTCGGGGACGGCACGGTCGTCCACTGGCCGCCCCACTTGAGCGAGAAGTTCACTGCCGTCGTCAAGAAGGGCGACCGGGTCGAGGTCGTCGGCCGCCGCGCCACGCTGCCCAGGGGTGAGAAGGTGTTCGAGGCGCGCACGGTCATCAACCTGGCGACGAAGGAGTCGTACACGAGCGACGACGCCCCGCCGCCGCCCAGGGGCAAGAAGGGCAAGGACCGCGCCGCCGGCCCCGACCGCACGGTGACCGGGAAGGTCGGGTCGTTCACCGAAGCGCCCAAGGGCGAGATCGACGGCCTGAAGCTGGACGACGGCACGGTCGCCCACTGGCCGCCCCACCTGGCGAAGCAGTTCACCGACATCGTCCGGCAGGGCGACCGGGTGCGCGTCGTGGGCTGGGACGAGGTGACGCCCCGCGGCGCGAAGGTGCTGGAGGTGCGCAGCGTCACCAACCTCGCCACGAACCGGACGCGCGTCAACGAGGACGCGCCGCCGGCCGGGCCGGCGGAGGACGCGGGCGGCGACCTGAAGACGGTGTTCGGCCGGGTCCAGCGGCTGACTGAATCGCCCAAGGGCGAGACCGACGGGGCCGAGTTGGCGGACGGCACGCTCCTGCACTGGCCGCTGCACCTGGGCAAGCGGTTCGCCGCCGTCGCGAAGCCGGACGCGGCGGTCGAGGCGCGCGGGCGCTGGGAGAAGTCGCCCGACGGCGGCAAGGTGCTGGAGGTGCGCTCCGTCACCAACCTCAAGACCGACGAGACGGCGAAGAACGACGGCCCGCCCCCGCCCAAGGACAGGTAAGGCGGTCGGCGGCGGCCGTGCGGCTCCGCGTCAAGGCGGGGGCCGCGCGGCCGCCGCGTTACTCAACCAACGAGAGACGGGACCATGCAAGCGACCACTACGAACGAGATGGCGGCGCTGACGCAGGCGCGGCCGGCCGGGACGCCGTCACTGCGGAGTCTGGTCGGGCTGAACGCCGCCAACTTCTTCCTCGCGGAGATCACCGGCGTGGTGGTGCCGTTCCTGGCGACCTTCCTCGCCGGGCGCGGCTGGCGCGACGACGCGGTCGGCGTCGCGGTCGCGGCCGGCGGCCTGGGCGTGTTCCTGATGCAGACGCCGGCGGGCGTCGTCGTGGACCGCGTGCGCCAGCGCCGGCTCCTGCTCGCCGGCGCGTCGCTCGCCCTGGGGGCCTGCTACGGCCTGCTGCCGCTGCTGCCCGCGCACTGGGCCGTCGTCGATGCGCTGCTCTTCGCGGCCGGGGCGGCGCAGGCGTTCTTCCTGCCGCTGCTCGGGGCGCTGGCGCTCGGCCTGGTCGGCCACGCCGGCCTGTGCCGGACGATGGGCCACAACCAGGGCTGGAACCACGCCGGCAACCTGGCGGCCGCGCTGCTGGCGATGGGGCTGGTCGCCTGGTCCGGCGTCCCGTCGGTCTTCTACGCGGTGGCGGCCGTCTCGCTGCTCGCGGCCGCCTCGGTGTTCCTGATCCGTGAGGACGACCTGGACGAGGACGCCGCCTCCGGGGGCGCGGGCCAGGGCGGCGCGGGCGCGACCGTCCTCGGCCTGCTGCGCGACCGGCGCATCCTGACGCTGTTCGCGGCGACGGCGCTGTTCCACCTGGCGAACGCGCCGGTCATGCCGCTGGTCGGGCTGTACATCGACCGGCTGGGCGGCAGCGGCACCCAGGTCGCGGCCGTGGTCTTCGTCGCGCAGGCGGTGATGATACCCGTGGCGCTGGCGGCCGGGTGGCTGTGCGACCGCTGGGGCCGCAAGCCGGTGTTCGCCGTCGGCTTCCTCGCCCTGCCGCTGCGGATCTTCCTCTACTCGCTGACGAGCGACCCGTGGGTGCTGGTGGCGCTGCAGGCGCTCGACGGGATCGGCGCGGGCATCTACGGCGTGGTCATCGTGTCGATGTGCGCCGACCTGACGCGCGGCCAGGGCGGGTTCAACGCGCTGCAGGGGCTGCTCGCCACCGCGCTGGGCGTCGGCGGCGTGCTGGGGCCGCTGGCGGCCGGCTTCCTCGTGCAGCACCTCGGCTTCGCCGTCGCGTTCCACGCCTTCGCCGGCGTCGCGGCCCTCGCGGCGTTGCTCTTCATCGCCCTGATGCCCGAGACACGGCCGGCCGAGGGCGGGGCGCAGTGCCGTTGAGGCCAACGGTCATCGGAAGGAGCGAAGGTATGGGCGAGCGGTGGGCGTTCTGGGCGGCGTGGGTCGTGTTCGCGCTGACCTACGCCGGGCTGGCTTGGGGCAAGGTGCCGGGGCTGCGCACCGACCGCGCGGGCATCGCGTGGGCTGGTGCGGCGCTGGTGCTGGCGCTGGGGCTGCTCGGCTTCGAGGAGGCCGTCAAGGCCGTCGACTTCGCCACCGTCGCCCTGCTACTGGGCATGATGGTGGTGGTCGGGATGCTGCGCCTGGCGGGCTTCTTCGACCGGCTGGCCGCCTGGGCGCTGGCGCGGGTGAGCAGCCCCGTGGGGCTGCTCGGGGCGACGATGGCGCTCTCGGGGGTCCTGTCGGCGGCCCTCGTCAACGACGTGGTCTGCCTGGCGCTGACGCCGCTGGTGCTGCACCTGGCGCGGCGGCTGGGCTACGACCCGAAGCCGCACCTCGTCGGGCTGGCGCTGGCGTCGAACATCGGCTCGGTGGCGACGCTGACCGGCAACCCCCAGAACATGATCATCGGCAACTTCTCGCACATCAGCTACTTGCGCTTCGCGGCGAAGCTCGCGCCCCTGGCGATCGGCGGCCTGGTCGCCGGGCTCCTGGTCACCGCCTGGGTCTTCCGTGCGGCGCTCGCCGGACCCGCGCACCAGGATCGCGAGCCGTCCGCCGAACCGAGTGCCGCCGACCTTCAGGAAGGTGCCGCCCCACCGGGGAAGAGCCTCGTCGTGACCCTGGCGGCGGTGTCGCTGTTCTTCATCGGGGCGCGCATGGAGGTGGTCGCCCTGGGCGCGGCGGCGGTCCTGCTGCTGGGGCGGGTGCCGCCGGCGTCGATCTACAAGGAGGTGGACTGGGCCTTGCTGGTGCTGTTCGCCGGGCTGTTCGTGGTGGTGCGCGCGTTCGAGGTCCACGTCGTCCACACCTGGGAGGTCGGAGCCTGGGCCTGGCTCCAGGGCGACCCCGTCGGCCCCCTCAGCGCGGCGTCGGCCGCGCTGTCCAACCTCGTCAGCAACGTGCCCGCCGTGCTGCTCTTCAAGCCGGTCATCCCGGCCCTGCCCGAGGCCCAGCAGGAGGGGGCGTGGCTGGCGCTGGCGATGTCCAGCACGCTGGCGGGCAACTTGACCGTGCTGGGGTCGGTGGCCAACCTCATCGTCGTCGAGTGCGCGCGCCGCGAGGGCGTCGAGGTGTCGTTCTGGGACTACTGCAAAGCTGGGGTGCCGGTGACGCTGCTGACCCTCGCGCTCGGGGTGGCATGGCTCTGGCTCGCCCGGTATTGATCGGCGGGCTCGCCACGGCCACCAAGGTCGCCTTCAAAAACCTGGTTGTTCCATCCCTGAGGATCGCGTAAGATCGCCCGCACGAATCTACTCGGTTGCTGAGGTTCGCCATGTCGACTGCTTGCCCCGGCTGTGGTGGGGTTCTCGCGCCTGGGCAGTCCTCCTGTCCGTATTGTGAGGCGGACTCGGCCGCGGCGACCTACACTTTCCAGCACATTGGGATCCTAAGCTTAGAATTCCACGTGGACAAGTTGTCGCG
>JADMIO011485870.1_pt1 | contig 41125 bp, 37 predicted proteins | sample 8958161 | NCBI WGS metagenome assembly JADMIO01 (sample SAMN16585339, study PRJNA669376) | soil metagenome | isolation source: Crop rotation soil | place: USA: Cullars Rotation, Alabama | collected 2011
CGCGACAACTTGTCCACGTGGAATTCTAAGCTTAGGATCCCAATGTGCTGGAAAGCAATGAGCCCCCGTCTTCCATCTCCCACAAGCCCCTCGGGGAAGAGGGCCGTACCAGCGGACCGCGGATCGTTCGTTCCCCACGACGATCCCAACGACATGCCGACACCGGGCTCCTGCGGGGTGCTTTCCGACGCTTTCTTCGAGCGTCCGCACCTCCCCGGTCGCACCCATGTCCTCCGCTCGCTGCGTGTTCGACCGTGCGTCGCTGCTGACGGTCCTCTTCCCCGAGGTGGTCTCCCTCCCGCTCTCCTCCCTCCGAATTACGTCTGCAACGACGTCCCGCGCGAACCCGCTGGCCTTTCTCCCTGCTGAGCCGACCGGTGCGCTGGGCGTCGTGCCTCTCCCCGCCCCAACTCCTCCCTCCCTCCTTCCAGCCCCTGCACAATGCGCCTGTCGGATCTCGTCCGGCACATCCAGGTCTCGCGTGTCGAGGGCCCGCTCGACGCCGAGGTCGCGCGCGTAACGCACGACTCGCGCTCGGCCGGACCCGGCGACGTGTTCGTCGCGATCCGCGGCGCAAAGCTGGATGGCCGAACGTTCGTTCCCGGGCTCGACGTCGCGGCCGTGATTGCCGACGCGCCCGTGTCGAGCCGCGCGACGGTGATCCAGGTTCTCGACGCGCGCAGGGCACTCGCCGAAGCTGCGGCTGCGTTGGCGGGCCATCCGTCGCAGCGCGTGCCGGTGATCGGCGTGACCGGAACCAACGGGAAGACGACCGTCACCTGGATGCTCGAAGCGATCGCGCACGCGCACGGCTGCAAGGCGGGGGTGATCGGGACCACCGGGAACCGGACGACGACCGCGGACGGCAGTGGCGCCAACGAGAAGGCGGAGCACACCACGCCCGAGGCCCCGGTGATCCAGGAGCTCCTGCGCGAGATGGCGGATGCAGGGGCCGGGCTCGTCGCGATGGAGGTCTCCTCGATCGGGCTCGCGCTCCGGCGCGTCGACGGCATCGCGTTCCGAGCGGCGATCTTCACGAACCTCAGCCGGGACCATCTCGACTTCCATGGGACGATGGACGAGTACAAGGCGGCGAAGGCGCGGCTGTTCCAGGAGCTCCTGGTCGACGGCGGCACGGCCGTCGTGTACGGCAGTGATCCGGCGCACGAGTCGATGCGTCCGCCGCCGGGCCGGACGTTCTGGCGCTACGGGCTCGATCCCGGCTTCGAGCTGTCGGCGCGCGACGTTCGTACGACGCTCGAGAGAACCACCGCGGCGATTGCGACGCCCCGGGGAGCAGGCGTGCTCCGTCTCCAACTGGTCGGCGCGCACAACGTGCTCAACGCGCTCGCCGCGATCGGGGCGGCGGTCGGCATCGGGGTCCCGCTCGGAGACTGCGTCGCAGGTCTCGCGGCGCTGGCGAACGTGCCGGGCCGGCTCGAGCGCGTGCCGAACGAGCGGGGGATCCATGTGTTCGTCGACTACGCCCACACGCCGGATGCGCTCGTGAACGTGCTCGAGGCGATCCGAAATCTCGGCGCGCGGCGCGTGATCACGCTCTTCGGGTGCGGCGGCGATCGCGACGCGGGCAAGCGGCCCTTGATGGGGGCTGCCGCGAGTGCCGCGAGCGACTTCGTGGTGGTCACTTCGGACAATCCGCGCAGCGAGGATCCGGACGCGATCATCCAACAGATCGTGCCCGGCGTGACGGGTGCCTACGCGGTCGAGGCCGATCGGCGCAAAGCGATCGGACGCGCAATCGCCGAGGCCGGTCCGGGCGACGTCGTCCTGATCGCGGGCAAGGGACACGAGACGACGCAGACGATCGGGACCGCGGTCCTCCCGTTCGACGATCGCCTCGTCGCGCGCGAGTGGTTCGCGCCGTCCGGAGCAGGGAGCCCCGCGTGATCTTCTCGGCCGACGAGCTCGCGCGCGGCACGGGCGGCGCGCTCGTCCGACCCGGACCGAGCGGCCCCGTAGTGACCGACAGTCGGAGCGTGCGCGCCGGCGACTGGTTCCTCGCGCTGCGCGGCGAGCGTTTCGACGCGCACGATTTCCTTCCGCAGGTGGGCGAGGCCGGATGCGCGGGTGCGATCGCGGCACGGGTGCCCGAGGGGTGGGTGCGCGGGTTCGTGCGCGTCGGCGACGGGCTCGAGGCACTGACGGCGCTCGCGCGCTTCGCTCGTAGTGGCTTCCCCGGTCCCGTCGTCGGGATCACGGGCAGCGCCGGGAAGACGACGACGCGCGCGATGACGGCGCTGGTCGCGTCCGTGATCGGCAAGGTCCACCAGACGGAAGGCAACCTCAACAACCACGTCGGCGTCCCGCTCACGATCCTCGCGGCGCCGAACGATGCGGACATCTGGGTGATCGAGATGGGCATGAACCATCTCGGGGAGATCCACCATCTCCAGGAGATCGCGCGCCCCGGCGTGCGCGTGATCACGAACGTCGGGGCCGCGCACCTCGAAGGCGTCGGCGACCTCGACGGTGTCGCGCGGGCCAAGGGCGAGCTGTTCGCTGGCGCGCTTCCAGGCGACGTCTGCTGCGTGAACGACGACGATGAGCGCGTTCGGCGCATTCCGATTCCTCGCGGTGTCCGAATCCTTCGCTACGGATCGCAGAAGGGTTGCGACGTTCGATGGACGGACGCCCGGGTCGATCCGACGCGCCTCGCGACGAGTTTCCGAATCGAGGTCGGACGGGAGGTCGTCGAGGGGTCGATCCCCAGCCCCGGCATCCATCTCGCGCACGATGCATGCGCCGCCGTGGCGGTGGGACTCGCGCTCGGTGTCCCGGCCGCGAGCATGGGACCCGCCCTCGGGCGGTACGCGCCGGTCGGAATGCGCCTCCGCATCGAGTCCGGTCCCCGCGGCACGCGGGTCGTGAACGACGCGTACAACGCGAATCCGATGAGCATGGAAGCGAGCCTCCGGATGCTCGCTTCGCTGGAGGGGGTCCGGCGGGTCGCCGTGTTGGGCGACATGCTCGAGCTCGGGAGCGACGAAGAGCGGGCCCACGCAGAGGTGCTCGAGATCGCTCGGGGGCTTGGCCTCGACGGCCTGTTCGCGGCCGGGCCGCGATTCCGCGCGGCGGCGGAGCGGCTCGGGGTCCCGTGGGCGCCGGACGCCGCCGGGCTCGTGCCGATGGTGGCGGCCGTCCTGGCCGAGAACGACGTGCTTCTCGTGAAAGGGAGTCGCGGCATGGGCATGGAACGCGTCGTGCAGTTGCTCTCCGGCGCGCCTGACACAGCGAACGGAGCGCACTGACCGGATGCTCTACCACCTGCTCACGCCGCTCTCGAACGAGGCCACGTTCTTCAACGTCTTCCGGTACATCTCGTTCCGCGTCGCGTGGGGCATGGTGACGGCGCTGTCGCTCTGCTACGTCCTGTTCCCGCCGTTCATCCGCTGGATGCGCCAACAGCGGATGGAGCAGATCATCCGCGCGGAGGGCCCGCAGAGCCACCTCGAGACGAAGGTCGGCACGCCGACGATGGGCGGCATCCCGATGCTGACGGCCATCGTCGTGAGCACGCTCCTCTGGGCGCGGCTCGACAACGCGCCCATCTGGATGGCGCTCGCGATCCTCGTGGCGTACGGCGCGATCGGCTTCATCGACGACTGGAAGAAGGTGATGCAGCGGTCGTCGGACGGGCTCTCCGCGCGCGGCAAGCTCGTCGCGCAGTTCGGGATCGCCGCGCTCGTGCTCGGCGTCGGCTACGCGACCGGTCACATCGATCCAGCGCTGGCGGTTCCGTTCTTCAAGGGCGCCACGATCCATTTCGATCGGCTGATCCCGGCGGCGACCTGGCTCGGGTGGGTCTACGTCGTGATCGGGACCTTCATCCTCGCCGGCTGCTCGAACGCGGTGAACCTCACCGACGGGCTCGACGGGCTCGCGATCGGTCCCGTGATGACGTCGGCGATGACGCTCGCGATCCTCGCGTACCTCGCGGGGCACGCGCAGTTCAGCGAGTACCTCCAGATCCCGTACGTCGCGGGCGCGGGCGAGCTCAGCGTGTTCGCGGTGTGCATCGTCGGCGCCGGGCTCGGCTTCCTCTGGTACAACAGCTACCCGGCGCAGATCTTCATGGGCGACGTCGGCTCGCTCGCGCTCGGTGGCGCGCTCGCGATTGTCGCCGTGCTCTGCAAGCACGAGATCCTGCTTGCACTCATCGGGGGCATCTTCGTGCTCGAGGCGGTGAGCGTCATCCTCCAGGTCGCGAGCTTCAAGCTCACCGGCAAGCGCATCTTCGCGATGGCGCCGATCCATCACCACTACGAGAAGAAGGGCTGGAGCGAGCCGAAGATCATCGTCCGCTTCTGGATCATCTCGATCATGCTCGCGCTCGTGGCGCTCTCGACGCTGAAGGTCCGATGAGCGATCTCGCCGGCCGTCGCGTGCTCGTCATGGGGATGGGGCGGAGCGGCGTGGCTGCGGCTCGGCTCGCGCTACACGCCGGTGCCATCGTGACGTGCACGGACCAGCGCGGGGACGCGGAGCCGGTGGATGGCGCGAAGCTCGTCTACGGCCGCCACGACGAAGCCGACTTCCGGCGCGCGCAGCTCGTCATCGTCTCGCCCGGCGTCCCCGCGAGCCATCCGCTCCTCGCCGTCGCTCGCTCGTCGGGTGCCGACGTGATCGGCGAGCTCGGCTTCGCCTTCGATCGTCTCCACGTGCCCGTGCTCGCCGTGACCGGCACGAACGGCAAGTCGACCACGACCTTCCTCCTCGGGCAGATCCTCGCGCAGGCGGGCCATCGGCCGTTCGTCGGGGGCAACCTCGGCACGCCGCTCTCGCTCGCCGTGGACGGTGAGCACACGATCGCCGCCGTCGAGGTCTCGTCGTACCAGCTCGAGCTTCCCGGCCGCTTCCACCCGCGCGCGGCCGCGATCCTCAATCTCCAGCCCGACCACCTCGGCCGTCACGGCGACCTCGCCACCTACGCGGCGGCCAAGTGCCGCATCTTCGCGCGCATGACCCCCGAGGACCTGGCGGTCGTGGGACCGTCGCTCCCCGGCGTGCCGTGGCCGCTCGACGGGCTCCAGGCGCCGTTGCGCTACCTCGGACGTGCACCGGGCGTGACGGTATCGGACCGCGCGCTCACGTTCTCGGGGACGCCGGACGACGGCGATCTCGATCTCGCCCCGTTCCCGCTGCTCGGGCGCCACAACGCAGAGAACCTCGGCGCCGCGATGCTCCTCGCGATGCACGCCGGCGTGCGCCGCGAGCAGGTGCGACTCGAGAAGCTGCGCGGGCTTCCGCATCGGCTCGAGCTCGTCGTCGACGGGCCCGTGCGGTTCATCGACGACTCGAAGGCGACCAACGTGGACGCCGCGCTCGTCGGCATCGGCGCGGTGAGCGGCGCACCCGGGACGACCGTCGTGCTGCTCGGCGGCGAGGGGAAGGCGGGCGCCGACTACGCGCGCCTGGCGTCCGTGCTGCGCGGTGTGCGCGTCATCTGCTTCGGCGCGTCCGGTCCGGAGATCGCTCGCGCGATTCCCGGAACCGTGGTGCGGAAGCTCGAGGAAGCGGTGCGCACGGCGCGGACGCTCGCGCAGCCTCGCGGCACCGTTCTACTCTCACCGGCGTGCGCGAGCTTCGACGAGTTCGAGAACTTCGAGGACCGCGGCAAGCACTTCCGGGCCTGGGCACAGGGAGGCACATGAATCGCAGCACCGATCCGTGGCTCATCGCGCTCGTCGGCGTCCTCACGCTGCTCGGGATGGTGATGGTGTACTCGGCCTCCGCCGTCGTCGCCGGCGAGACGTACGGCGACGAGATGCACTTCTTCACGCGGCAGGGCCTCGGGCTCGCGCTCGGGCTCGTGCTCTGCACGACTGCGGCGCTCACGCCGCTCCGCACGCTGCGGCGCTACCGCTTCGCCTTCTACGTCGCGGTCCTGTGTGGGTTGGTGCTCTGCTTCGTTCCCGGCATCGCGCATCACGCGAACGGTGCTTCGCGCTGGATCGGCTTCGGTCCGCTTCACATCCAGCCCTCCGAGTTCGCGAAGATCGCGGTGCTGCTGGTCGTCGCCGACGTGCTCGATCGCTACCGCGGGAGCGTGAGCGACATCCGCGTCATCATGCGCGTGTGCGCGCTCCCGATCCCAGCGCTCGCGCTGGTCCTGCTCGAGCCGGACTTCGGCACCACGGCGATCATCGCAGGGCTCGTCGGCCTGACCATGTTCATCGCGGGCATCCGCCTGTCGCACATGGCCGCGGCGGTCGGGGCCGGCGTCGTCGTCGGTGTGCCGGTCATGCTCCTCGAGGAGTACCGGATGAAGCGACTCACGAGCTTCATCGATCCGTGGGCATCGTCGGACGGCGACGGGTACCACGTGATCCAGAGCTGGGTCGCCATGCATTCGGGCGGCCCGTTCGGGCAAGGACTCGGGAACTCGATGGCAAAGCTGCACTTCCTCCCCGAGCCCTGGACCGACTTCATCGCGGCGGTGATCGCGGAGGAGCTCGGGCTCGTGGGCATCCTCGTGCTGCTCGCCGGGTACCTGGGGATCGTGTGGCGAGGGTTGTCGATCGCGCGGCGAGCGAGCGACGCCTTCGGCATGCTGATGGCGGCGAGCCTGACGTCGATGATCGGGCTCCAGGCGTTCTTCAACCTCGCGGTCGTGATGGGCCTCGTGCCGCCGAAGGGGCTCGTGCTCCCGTTCGTGAGCTACGGAGCTTCCGCGCTCATGGCCCACCTGCTCTCGATCGGCATCCTCCTCTCGATTGCGTCGGAGGCGGACACCACTCCGGTCACCGAAGGCTGGGGCGGTGCGCGGCGCGCGGTTCCGGCGGCGAGCAAATGAACGGGATGTTCCGCGGCAAGGTGCGTCGGATCCACTTCGTGGGGATCGGCGGGACCGGCATGTCCGGCATCGCCGAGGTGCTTCTCACGATGGGATTCCAGGTCACCGGATCGGACACCAAGGAGGGCGAGGCCGTGCGGCGCCTGCGCGGGCTCGGTGGCCACGTCGCCATCGGGCACGACGCGGAGAACGTGCGCGGCGTCGACGTCGTGGTGCAGTCGACGGCGATCCCGCAGACGAACGTCGAGATCGTCGCGGCCGAGCAGAGGAGCATCCCGGTCATCCGCCGCGCGGAGATGCTCGCCGAGCTCATGCGCATGAAGTACGGCCTGGCCGTCGCGGGCACGCATGGGAAGACGACCACCACCAGCATGCTCGCGCAGTGCCTCCACCACGCCGGCCTCGATCCGACGGTCGTGATCGGCGGGCGGCTCGACAGCCTCGGGAGCTCCGCGCGCCTCGGCGCGGGTGCCTACATGGTCGCGGAAGCCGACGAGAGCGACGGCACGTTCATGCTGCTGGCGCCGACCGTCGCCATCGTCACGAACATCGATCCAGAGCACCTCGATCACTGGGGCACGATGGAGGCGCTCGTGCAGGGCTTCGCCGACTTCGCGTCGAGCGTGCCCTTCTTCGGCTTCGCGTGCGTGTGCCTCGACCACCCGGTCGTGCAGGGGCTCCTGCCGCGGATTCGCCGTCGCGTGATCACGTATGGCACGTCGCTCCAGGCGGACGTCCGCGCGGAGTCGATCCGCTACGACGGCCTCGAGACGTCGTTCCGCGTCGTCGTGCGCGGCACCGAGATGGGGACCGTGCGCCTCGGGATGCCGGGAGAGCACAACGTGAGGAACGCGCTCGCGGCGATCGGGACGTCGCTCGAGCTCGATCTGTCGTTCGAGCGAATCGCGGAAGCGCTCGAGGGATTCACGGGAGTCGATCGCCGGTTCAGCATCCGCGCGACGCCTGTGCTCGAGGCGGGCGGTGAGGCCGTCACGCTCGTGGACGACTACGGGCATCACCCCGCGGAGATCTCGGCGACGCTCGAAGCCGCGTGGAACGCCTACCCGGGGCGCCGCATCGTCGCCGTGTTCCAACCGCATCGGTACACGCGCGTGCGGGACCTGCTGCCAGAGTTCGCGCGCTGCTTCCATCGCGCCGCGCACGTCGTCGTGTGCCCGATCTACAAGGCCGGCGAGGCGCCGATCGCGGGCATCGACGCGAAGCGCATCGCGAAGGAGCTGAAGGAGCACGGCCACCGCAGCGTGACGGTCGCGGGCACGCTCGAAGCGGCGGCGACGGACGTGCTCGGCCGCCTCGAGCCCGGCGATCTGGTCGTCACGCTCGGGGCAGGGGACGTGAACCGCGTGTTGTCGATCGTGGCACAGGCGCTCGGCGCCTCGGATTCAACGGAGGTCGCATCGTGATCGCTGCAGAGCTCTTCGAAGCGCTGTCGAACGTCCCGGACGCCGTGGTCCGGCGGAAGGAGTCGCTCGCGCACCACGTGCCCCTCCGCGTCGGCGGTCCGGCCGACGGGTGGGTCGCGACCTTCACGGAGAAGGCGCTCGTCGAGGTGTTGCGCCTGGCGCGCAAGCACACCGTCACGACGCGGATCCATTGGCCGTTCCAGGACTGGATCGTGCGCGAAGGCGGCGTGGCGAACCTCGTCGTGCGCCCGGGTGGCGAGCTCGAGCGCGTGTGGCTCGAAGGCGACGTCCTCTGGATCGGCGCCGCGGCTCCGTGGGCGAGTGCGGTGACGCTCCTCGCGGCGCGCAAGCAGGATCCCGTCGCGGCGTGGCACGGTGTGCCGGGCGCACTCCTCGAGAGCGAGGATCGGAAGGTGTTGTCCGGGCTCGTCGCCGCGATCCGTCGCATCCGCGGGGGCCGCGTCGAGACGGTGCAGGTCGCAGCGGACGAGCCGGTGCCCGAGGTGGTGGCGCCGAGCGTGCCGCTCGCGATCGGCCTCTCGGTCGCGCGACCGAAGAAGTCTCCCCCGAGCCCCGCGATGCTCTTCGGCGATCCCGCGCACGACACGGCGGCGCGCCTTCTCGTGAAGTCGGGCATCGTGGGCACGCGGTTCCGGGGCTGGCGGCTGTCGAGCGCGGAGCCGGGCACGCTCGTGCAGCTCGGTCCCGGAACGAGCGAAGACCTCGCGCTCCTCGTGAAGGCCGTGCAGCACCAGGTCGATCGCGAGCGCGGCGTCGAGCTCCTCACGCGGATCCCGGTCGTCGGTGATCGCGGGTCCTCCCGCGAGGGTCCCGCCGCATGACCGCGCGGTACCGGGGAAAGCGCGTCGGCGTGCTCCTCGGTGGGATGTCGACCGAGCGATCGATCTCGCTCAAGAGCGGCCACGCGGTCCATGGCGCGCTCGTGTCGCGCGGCTACGACGCCGTGGAGATCGACGTCGGGCCGGACGTCGCCGAACGCTTGCGAGCCGAACGGATCGACGTCTGCTTCGTCGCGCTCCACGGCATCTACGGCGAGGACGGATGCATCCAGGGGCTGCTCGAGATCCTCCGGATCCCGTACACGGGCTCCGGCGTGCTGGGCTCTGCGCTCGCGATGGACAAGATCGCGACGAAACGGATCCTGCGCGGGCTCGGGCTCACGATGGCCGAGGACGTCGTGTGGCGCGCAGGCGATCCGCTCCCCGACATCCATTTCCCCGTGTTCGCCAAGACGCCGCAGGGCGGCTCGACGCTCGGCATCGTGCAATGCGCCGACGCATCCGGCCTCGAGAAGGCGCTCGTGGATCTGCAGCAGTACGACCCGCAGGTGCTGATCGAGCGGAAGATCGAGGGCGAGGAGATCACCGTCGCCGTCCTCGAGGGGCGCGCGCTACCCGTCGTCGCCATCCGGCCGAAAGAGGGGTTCTTCGACTTCGACGCGAAGTACACGAAGGGCCTCACCGACTACCTCGTCCCCGCTCCCATCTCGGCAGGGGCGGCGGCACGTGCGCAGCGGGACGCGGTGCTCGCCTACCAAACGCTCGGCCTGCGCGGCGTGGCGCGGGCGGACTTCATCCTCGACGCGAACGACGTGCCGTGGTTCCTGGAGATCAACACCATCCCCGGCATGACGGCGACCTCGCTCTCGCCGATGGCGGCGCAGGCGATCGGGATGGGTTTCGAGGATCTCGTCGAGGCGCTCCTCGACGGCGCGCGCCTCGAACGGACTCCGGCGTGATCGAAGCACCGACATTCCAGTCGCGCGGGGCGCAGCTGGGCGAGATGAGGTCATCTCGAGGCGCGGTGTCGCGTTCCGGCTCGCGAGCGGCGCTCGGCGCGCGAGGTGCGACAGGTCTGCGGGAGATGAATCATCTCCACGGCCTCTGCCGCACCTGGCGGGCCGAAATGGCCGCAGGTGCGGCAACCCCGGCCAAGATGAGCGCATCTCCCCCCGCCCGTGTCGCGTTCAAGCCCGACGGTGCGACTTCTCTCGTGGAGATGAATCACCTCCACGACCTCTGCCCCCATGGGGCCGTCGCCGTGAGTGGTTCACGGCGTTCGACGCGGTGCGCGCGCCACGCGACTGTCGGAGCGTCAAGGCTTCGCGAAGAAAATTCCAGCGTCGGCATATTTTCTGATTCGTGCCGTTTGACCGCAACTTTTGCCGTCGCAGATCCAGTCGATCGTCGCGATCGGCCTCTTGCCTTGTCAAGACTCCAGGGCTGCGCTACGCTTTCTCCCACCTGAACCCCCTCCGCACCCGGGCTCGCGAAACCCCCCATCGCAGAAAAGCCCGGGTGCACCCCTCTCGCGCTCCCTTCCCCCCTCCCTCCACGAGACTTCGTGACCGCACTCGACCCACGTCCGCACGACTGGTTGCGCCGCGCGCTCGCGGTCCTCGGGTGGGGCGTTTTCGGTGCGGTCGGCGTGACGGGCGTCGCGATGGCTGCGCAGCTCGTGGCGACGGACGACCGCCTGCTCGTGCACGAGGTTCGATTCACCGGCAACCACCAGGTGAGCGACCACGCACTTCGCCATCTCGCGGACGTGCGGAACGGTGAGCATCTGTTCCTGGTCGATCTCGGTCGCGCGGTCGAGGGCATCGAACGGCATCCCGCGATCGCATCCGCCTCCGCTCGGCGCGTCTTCCCGGGCGTCGTGGAGATCGAGGTCGTGGAGCACGAGCCGAAGATGCTCCTGGCGCTCGACGAGCTGTGGTTCCTCGACGCGGACGGCCGGCCCTACGCGCGCGCGGGGAGCGCCGCGCTCGACCTGCCCGTGATCACCGGTCTCGATCGCGCGTTCGTCGACGGCGACCCGGAGCATGCGCGCGCCGTCGTGTGGGGCGCTCGTCGCGTGCTCGGTGCGGCGGTCGCCGACGCGGGCATCGCCGAGACCGACGTGAGCGAGATTCATTTCGATCGACTCCACGGGTTCGAGGTCGTGCTCCGCAGCGGAACGCGGCTCGTCGTCGGCTACGGCAATCCGAGCGTGCCGCTCCAACGCATTCCCGCGTTGTGCAAGGCAGGGCTCGATCTCCGCACGCCGCAGCTCGTGGACCTGGATTCCGAACGTGTCGCCGTGGCCACTCCGCTGGACAGCGGACGGCCCATGCTGGGAGGTACGAGATGATCGAGCTGGTGGACGACCTCGCGAAGGCGCAGATCCGCGTCATCGGAGTCGGCGGCGGCGGTGGCAACGCGGTCAACAACATGATCGCGGGCGGCCTCACGGGCGTCGACTTCGTGGCCGTGAACACCGACCAACAGGACCTCGACCGGTCGCTGGCGTCGCGGCGCTTCCAACTCGGCGCGCAGCTCACGAAGGGTCTGGGCGCCGGCGCCAACCCCGAGGTCGGGCGCGAGGCCGCGCTCGAGGACAGGGATCGGATTGCGGAGCTCGTCGTCGGCGCCGACATGGTGTTCGTGACGGCGGGCATGGGCGGCGGCACCGGAACCGGTGCGGCGCCCGTCATCGCGGAAGTCGCCCGGGAGATGGGCGCGCTCACGATCGCGTGCGTGACCCGGCCCTTCCACTTCGAGGGACGGCGCCGCCGCAAGCAGGCGGAGGAGGGCGTCGAGGCGCTCCGCAAGGTCGTCGACACGCTGATCACGATCCCGAACCAGCGGCTCATCTCGATGGCGAGCGAGCGGACCACGATGAAGGAAGCGTTCGGGATGGCGGACAACGTCCTCTACCAGGCGGTGAAGGGCGTCTCCGATCTGATCAACGGCCAGGGGATCGTGAACGTCGACTTCGCGGACGTGCGCACGATCATGGCGAACAAGGGGCTCGCGCTCATGGGCGTCGGGGTCGGCGTCGGCGAGCACCGCACGGTCGACGGCGCGCAGAAGGCGATCAGCTCGCCGCTCCTCGACGACGTGAGCATCGCCGGAGCGACGAGCGTGCTCATCAACATCACGGGCAACAGCGACCTCACGATGTTCGAGGTCAACGAGGCGTGCACGCTCATCCAGGAAGAGGCCCACGAGGACGTGAACGTCATCTGGGGCTGGGTGATCGACGAAACGATGAAGGACGAAGCGCGCGTCACGGTCATCGCGACCGGCTTCGACGAAGCCCATCTCCAGCAGACGCCCGCGCAGGAGCGCCGCGTCGTCAATCTCGTCAATGGAGGACAAGCCGGCCATCAGGCGCCCCAGAGCCGCTTCCACGGCCAGGGGTCGATGATGAGCGGGCTCAACCCCGAGGACTACGACATTCCGACGTTCTTCAAGAACGCGGACTAGGCGGCCCCGAGGAGCGGCACCACGTACGAGCCGCGGACGGAGGCCCCATCAATACCACCCGAGTGCGCGATAGTGGTCGCCCTCCCCCATGGAGGGCGGCCACCCTCGCGGGTCCCTGACGTTTTCTTGTCGGGGCTCTTTCGACCGCGTGCAGTAGAAACCCGGTTGGAGGAGTCGTGCGGTACGTCGTGCCCGTGCTCGCCGTCGCTTGCACCGCCGCGAATCGCGACGTCCCACCGCCCGTGAGCACCGCGAGTTTCTGCTCGCAGGGCGTGCCGGGGCTCAACCATGCTTGCGTCGGCGATTTCGGCGTCTCGGGCCAGATCTCGGAAGGTGCCTACGTCACCACCGTGTTCACGCGGGGGAACGGCGGCGCAGCGATGCGAATATCGGGCGGCACGCTCGCCGCCGGCGACTGCACGAGCCCACCCGAGGGGATGAGCGTCGATGGCTGTCGCGAGTTGCTCCCCGCGGTGTGCACCGCGCCGGTGCTCCAGCAGGCACTCGCGCAATCCGGTGCTTCGGGGGACGTCGGGTCCGTCGACTGTCACGGCGGTTGGGCCGTTGCGGCGTCGCCCTCGGGGGAGCGCGTGTTCCGCTTCCTGAAGGGCGCCTGGCATTGGGTGCCGCAGGCAGGCACGAGCTGCCACGATTGGTTCCTTTCCGCGGGCGTACCGATCGACGCGTGCGAGGCGTACCACCAGAAGCAGGCGGCGGTCACAGCGACGCGCTGATCACCACACCAGCGCGGCCATGCGTTCACGGATCCCGCGGTACTGTTCCGTCCACTCGCCGTCGTCCTCGCGGACGACGATCTTCTGATCGGGCAGCGGAGCTCCTGAGCGGCGGGTCTCGAACAACGCGATCGTCGGCTCACGTCCCCGTCGGAAGTAGACGTCGACGCGACGGACGAGCGTGAGCCCCGCCGCGGCGATCGCCTGGTCCGGTCGCGGGTCCTGTGCGGCGTGGCAGAAGCAGAAGACGCCGTCCTCGGTGAGGACGCGCGCGGCGCCGGCGCAGTAGTCGAACACGTCGCCGCGAAGCTCGATGCGCGCGTGCGCGCGCTGCGGGTTCGACGACGCGATCCCCTTGCCCGGGGGGATGTAGGGCGGGGAGCCGGTGACGAGATCGAACGATCCTTCGAGCCGCGTGTCGCGCAGGTCTCCGAGGATCGCGGTCACGTTCGGGAGTGCGTTGAGCGCAATGGTCTGCTTCGCAAGCGCGTGGCTAACTTCCTGTGCTTCGACCATGGTGAGATGGGCGTGGCGGGACAGATGGTAGAGCGTCATCAATCCGACCGAGCCGATGCCCGCGCCGAGATCGAGCAGGTGCATTGCCTGCGGCCGCGCGTCGACGGCGAGCCATGCGGTGAGGAAGTCGTCGGTCGAGAAGCGGTGGCCCGTGCGTAGCTGGACGATCCGCCAGTCGCCGACGAGGCGATCGATCGTGGTCTCCGACGACATCGCTGCGCGCGGTAACACCAAATAGGCTTCGCGCATGGCGGGAAGCCTCGAGATCGAGACGAGCGGTCAGACCTTCAAGGTCTCGAGCCCCGACAAGGTCTACTTCCCGGAAGACGGAATCACGAAGCGTGAGGTGGTCGAGTACTTCGTCGCCGTCGAAGACGGAATCATGCGGGCGCTGCGCGATCGGCCGACGACGATGCATCGCTTTCCCGAGGGCACGAAGGGTGAGGGGTTCTACTACAAGCGCATCGCGGGGAAAGCGCCGTCGTGGGTGCAGGGCGTCGACGTGCTGTTCCCCGCCGCCGGACCCGGCACGATGCTCTGCCCGCAGGATCTCGCGCACGTGCTCTGGGCCGTGAACCAGGGTGCCTTCGAGCTCCATCCGTGGCCGGTGACGCGCGCGGACTTGATCCATCCGACCGAGATGCGCATCGACTTCGATCCGCACGAAGGCGCGCCGGTGGAGAAGATCCCCGACGTCGCGTTCGCCGTGCGCGAGTTCCTCGCGGAAGTGGGCCTCGAGGCGTTTCCGAAGCTCTCGGGCCATCGAGGGATTCATCTCCACGTTCCGATCGCGCCGCGCTGGTCGTTTACGGAAGTGCGGAACGCCGCGGTCGCGCTGGCCCGCGAGATGGCGCGGCGCCTTCCCGACCTCGTCACGTGCGAGTGGTGGAAGGAGCTCCGCGGGCCGCGCATCTTCATCGACTTCAACCAGAACCTGCGCGACAAGACGCTCGCCGCCGCGTACGCGGTGCGGCCGTACCCCGGCGCCCCCGTCGCGTGTCCCATCACGTGGGACGAGGTGGGCAAGACCGACAGCCGCGACTTCACGGTGCGCACCGTTCCTGCGCGCTTCAAGGCGATCGGCGATCCGATGGCGGCGTTTTCGTCGGCGGCGCCCGGATCGATCGAGGAGCTGCTGGCGCGGTTCCAGCTCGACGTGGACGCGGGCGTGGCCGACTCGCCGTGGCCGCCGCACTACCCGAAGCAGGAAGGAGAGCTGCCGCGCGTCGCGCCGAGCCGCGCGAAGAAGACGGAATAGATCGGGCCGATGCCTCGCGCCTACGTCGTCCTGTTGCTGCTCGCGTCCAACACGTTCATGACCTTCGCCTGGTACTACCACGTGAAGCAGAAGGCCTGGCCAGTGATCATGGCCATCGGGATCTCGTGGCTCATCGCGCTCCCCGAGTACATCCTCCAGGTGCCCGCGAACCGGTTCGGCCACGTCGACAACGGCGGCTCGTTCACGCTTCCGCAGCTGAAGATCGTCCAGGAGGCGATCACGCTCGCCGTGTTCAGCGTGTTTACGATCGCCGTTGCGAAGGAGCGGCTGCGCATCCAGGACGGGATCGCATTCGCGCTCGTGTTCCTGGCGGTGATCGTCTCGATGTCCGGCCGGCGCTGATCAGATGCGATCGACGATTTGCGCCGCCGTGAGGCGATCCGTGTCGAACACGAGATCGGCCTGCGAGTAGAGCGACGCCCGCTCGTCGAGGATGTCCGCGATCTCGGAGAGCGCGTTCGGCCGGCCGCGCATCGGGCGGAGGTCCCCCTGCTTCTGCACGCGCGACAGATGGGACTTCGGCGACGCGCGCAGCCAGATCGTGCGCGCGCCTTCGCGCAGCCGCCGCCACGCGTCGGGTGAGGTGACGATCGAGCCCCCCGTCGCGAGTACGGCGGGCCCCGGCTCGCCGAGCGCTTCGTCGAGCACGCGCCCCTCGAGCGTTCGGTAGTGCGCTTCGCCGCGCAGCTGGAAGATCTCGCCGAGCCGCATTCCCGCCTCGCGTTCGACGAGCGCATCGAGCTCGACGAACGGGATGCCGCGCTTGTCGGCGAGGGCTTGGCCGACGGTCGTCTTTCCGGCGCCCCGTAGCCCGACGAGCGCAATCTTCTCCGGCTCGCCCGGGCCGAGCCCTTTGAACAGCACGTCGAGCGGGAGCGCCAGCACTTCGCAGACGTCCGCGAGCCGCGCGACGCTGATGTTCCCTTCGCCGGCCTCGAGCTGCACGAGGAACCGCGGCGACACCCCTGCTCGGCGAGCGAGCTCCGCCTGCGTGAGCTCTCGTTCCTGCCGCCGCGCGCGGAGTCGCTCCCCCAGGTCCTGCAATTTCATAGGTGCATTATAGTGCATGAACTTCGGGTTGCAAACCCTCACCAGATGCACTAAAGTGCACTCTCTCGTCCGGAGGGCCCGTGGCCGAGTTCGCCTACCCGCCCGTGTCGTTCGACACGCATCCCGATCGCTACGTCCACTGGGACCTCGCCATCGACGCGCCCGTCGCACGCCTCACGATGCACGTGAAAGAGGAGCGCCCGCTCTGGCCGGGCCGCTACGAGCTCAAGCTCAACAGCTACGACCTCGGGGTCGACATCGAGCTCAACGACGTCGTCCAGCGTCTCCGGTTCGAGCATCCCGACGTCTCCGCCGTCGTGGTCAGCGGCGCCTACGACAAGGTGTTCTGCGCCGGCGCCAACATCCGGATGCTCGGGATGTCGCCACACGCGTTCAAGGTCAACTTCTGCAAGTACACGAACGAGACGCGGACCTCGATCGAGGACAGCTCGGTGCGTTCGGGTCTCACCTGGATCGCCGCGCTGAACGGAACCGCGTCCGGCGGCGGCTACGAGCTCGCGCTCGCGTGCGACAAGATCGTCCTCATCGACGACGGCAACGCCGCCGTCAGCCTCCCCGAGGTTCCGCTCCTCGGCGTGCTCCCGGGCACGGGCGGGCTCACGCGCCTCACGGACAAGCGAAAGGTGCGGCGCGACATGAGCGACGTGTTCTGCACGAAGGCGGAAGGCTTCCGCGCGCGCGACGCGAAGAAGCACGGCTTCGTCGACGAGAGCTTCCCGCGCTCGAAGTGGGACGAGGGGGTCAAGACCTACGCGCGCACGATCGCGGACAAGGCGAAGAAGAAAGAGGGCGGGGCCGGCGTGCCGTTCCCGCCACTCGAGATCGCCCCGCAAAAGTCGGGCTGGGCGTACAAGCACGTCACCGTGTCCGTCGACGGCCGCGTGGCGAAGCTCGAGCTCCGTGCCCCCGAGACTTCGACGGTCGAGCGCTCCGCGGCCACCTGGTCGCTCCAATCGTTCCGCGAGCTCGAGGACGCGCTCCTCCGCCTGCGGTTCAACAACCTCGACGTCGGTCTCGTCCTCCTCGAGACGAAGGGCGACCCGAGCAAGGCCCTCGCGCACGAGGCCGGCACGGCAGAGCGCGCGGAGTCCGACTGGTTCTTCCGGGAGGTGCTCTTCTACCAGGCGCGCGTGCTGCGCCGGCTCGACAACATGGCGAAGAGCCTCTTCGCCATCGTCCGTCCCGACAGCTGCTTCGTGGGCACGCTCTTCGAGCTCGCGCTGGCGTGCGATCGCATCTACATGCTCGCGGACGACACGAACAAGAATGCCATCGCGCTCACCGCGGCCAACGGCGGGCTGTTTCCGATGGCGAGCGGCAAGTCCCGGCTCGACAACCGCTTCCCCGGCGACCCCGAGGCCCCGAAGAGGGCACTCGCGGCGGCCGGTCCGATCGACGCGGCGACCGCGGAGAAGCTCGGCCTCGTGACGCAGGCGCCCGACGAGATCGATTGGGACGACGAGGTTCGCATTGCCGTCGAGGAGCGCGCCAGCCTGTCGCCGGACGCGCTCACCGGCATGGAGCAGAACCTGCGATTCCCCGGCGGCGAGTCTGCCGAGACCAAGATCTACGGTCGCCTGTCCGCGTGGCAGAACTGGATCTTCCAGCGCCCGAACGCCGTCGGCGAACGCGGCGCGCTCACGATGTACGGCGATCCCGAACGCCCTGTCTTCGACTACCGACGCACCTGAGAGGTCACGATGAGCATCAACTACGACGACCGCATTCCCAACAACGTGAACCTGTCGAGTGACGCGCGGTTGCAGCGGGCGCTCGAGGCGTGGCTCCCGCACTACCAGGAGTGGTGGAAGTCCGTCGGGCCTCAGGTCTTCCCGACGAACGAGATCTACCTGCGCACGGCGATCAGCACCGACGCCGGCGGCTGGGCCAACTTCGGCTACGTCCGCATGCCCGAGTACCGCTGGGGAATCTTCCTCGCGGCGAAAGAAGAGGGCCGCACGATCCCCGCCGGAGATCATGTCGGGGAGCCCGTGTGGGACAGCGTGCCCGGCGAGTACCGCAACACGCTCAAGCGGATCATCGTGACCCAGGCGGACACGGAGCCCGCGAGCGTCGAGCAGCAGCGCTTCCTCGCGAACACGGCGCCGTCGCTCTACGACGCGCGCAATCTCTTTCAGGTGAACGTCGAGGAGGGCCGTCACCTCTGGGCGATGGTCTACCTGCTCCACGCGCACTTCGGCCGCGATGGGCGCGACGAGGCGGACGAGCTCCTTGCGCGTCGCGCGGGGGATCACGACAAACCGCGCATCCTCGACGCGTTCAACCAGCCCTGCGAGGACTGGCTCACGTTCCATTGCTTCACCTGCTTCACGGATCGCGACGGGAAGTTCCAGCTCGGCGCGCTCGCCGAGTCGGGCTTCGACCCGCTCTCGCGGACGTGTCGCTTCATGCTCACGGAAGAGGCGCATCACCTCTTCGTCGGCGAGAGCGGCATGGAGCGCATCATCCGACGCGCGGCCCAGCTCATGAAGGCGGACAAGAACGAGGACGCGCGCGCCCAGGGCGGAATCGATCTCCAGACGATCCAGCGCTTCGTGAACTACTGGTACTGCTACTCGCTCGATCTCTTCGGCGGCGAGGTCTCGACCAACGCGGCGGACTTCTTCGCACAGGGACTCAAGGGTCGCTGGCACGAGGCGAAGGACTACGAGGACCACAAGGCGCTCGGAGCCACGCGCATCGTGAAGCACGTCGAGAACGGCGCGCTCGTCGACAAGGAGATCCCGCTCCGCAACGCGATGAACGAGGAGCTCCGGGACAGCTACACGAAGGACTGCGAGCGCGTCGTGAAGAAGTGGAACGCGGCGCTCGCCGAGGAAGGAATGACGGGATTCGAGATCACGCTTCCGTCGTCCCGCTTCTTCCGCCGGCAGGGCATCTACTCGGACGCGAGGTTCGATCCCGCGGGCAATCCCATCTCCGAGGAGGCGTTCGCGAAGAAGGTCGACTCGTGGTTGCCGACGGACGCGGACCGCGCGTACGTGAAGTCCCTCATGAAGCCCGTGTACGAGCGGGGCAAGATCGCGCAGTACATGGCGCCTCCGAAGCGCACGGCGGTCGACGGCAAGCCCTTCGAGTTCGAGTTCGTGCGCGTCGACTGAGTGATCGGAAAAGTCGGGAATCCCACCACCCGACCTCGATCAATTTGTGAACTCGCTTGATTCGTTTGGTGCATCCCCTACGAATGACGTGGGTTGACACCGAGCCCGGGTCTCTTGCCCGGGGGGTGCCCCATTCATCACATGGAGGAGACCATGCGAGTCATTTCGATCCTGTTTGCGTTTGCCGGAATGGTCGGCTGCAACTTCCACGGCGAGGTCGACCCCGATCTCGAGTGCTCGTCGAGCTGCGAGGACGACCAGAACAACTGTCACGACGAGTGCGAGCAGACTTGCATTTCTGACGAGGACGAAACGGCCTGCGTCAATGACTGCGACGAAGAGTGCGACAACACGTACGACGACTGCACCGTTTCCTGCGGCGAGAACGACTAGACGAGCGGCCCTCTTTGCGCGCCGGCGTGTGATGAGCACGCCGGCGCGTTTCGTTTCACCAGCTCGCTGCACGTTCTTGCACGGCGTCGTGCACGAGCGTGCGCAAGAACCGGTGCCGCGCGTCGGGCGTCCGTCTCGGATGCCAAAGGAGCAGGACCGGCAGTCGCGGGATCGCGAACGGCGGCGTGTGTGCCGTGAGGGCGAGCCCGCTCGTGCGCACGACGTCCTCGGGTAGCGTCGCCACGAGATCCGTGTCGGCGACGAGTCGCGCGGCGATGGGAAACGAGGTGACGGTGGCGGCGACGCGGCGGCGGTGTCCGACCGCTTCCAGCAGGTCGTCGACGAACGCGCGGCCGGCGCCGTCGCTCGCGATGATCACGTGCGACGCGGCGGCGTACTGCGCGAGCGTCAGACGCTTCGGGTGCCGATTCGAGCGCGCCACGACGAAGCTCCGGGTGTAGAGCTTCTTCTGGACCAGCTCGCTGAAGTCGATCTTCGGACCCGGCAGCGCCGAGATCTCCGGACAGATGGCCACGTCGACCGCGCCCCGGCGCGCGTCCTCGAAGGTCTGGTAGCCGAGCGGCCGGACGCGTACGTCGACGTTCGGTGCCTGCGCCCAGATCGTCGTGACGATCGTGTCGACGAACGCGACCTGCGCCTCCTCGCCGAGCGCGAGCGTGAACGTCCCGGTCGCGGTCTTCGGGTCGAAGACGGGCGGCGGCTCGAGCACGCGCCCCACCGCCTTCAGCGCTTCGGTGAGCGGCTCCTGGAGCGCGCGAGCGCGATCGGTGGCGACGAGCGTGCGGCCCACCTTCACGAACAGCGGATCGCCGAGCGCGTCCCGCAACCGCTGGAGCGTGCGGCTCATCGCGGGCTGGGTGATGCCGAGTTCCTTCGCCGCTCGCGTCACCGAGCCGAGCGCAAGCACGCGCTCGAACGCGACGAGCAGGTTCAAGTCGATCTGGCCCAGATTCATGCCTTCCATGCATGAGTCATATATCAAACATGCATTGGATGCACCGATTCGGACGGCCTACGATGGCTGCATCAGGAGGTGGCCATGCTTCATGTCGTTTTCGGCGCCGGTCAGATCGGAAGTGAGCTCGCCCGTGCGCTCGCAGCGCGCGGAAATGCCGTGCGTGTGGTGCGCCGCTCGCAGGTCGAGGTGGGCGAGGGGATCGAGGTCGTCGCCGGCGACGCGATGGATCCCGCCTTCGCGCGGCGCGTCACCGAAGGTGCGGCCGTCGTCTACCACTGCATGAATCCCTCCGCGTACACGAAGGAGGCCTGGTCGACCGAGTTCCCGAAGTTCGGCGAGGCGCTGATCCAGGCGGCGGTCGTGAACGGCGCGCGGCTCGTGGTGCTCGACAACCTCTACGCGTACGGCCTCGTGGACGGCCCGCGCACGGAAGAGACGCCGCGCAACGCGACGGGCCCGAAGGGGCAGGTCCGGATCGCCTGGGAGAAGCGCCTCCGCGAGGCGGCCGAGAACGAGGGCCTGCGCTTCGTCGTCGGGCGCGGCGGCGACTTCTTCGGACCCGGTACGAGCGAGCAGTCGCTCTTCTCTCCGGCGATGGTCGAAGGTCTGCGCAAGGGGAAGAGTGCGTGGCTCATCGGCGCGAGCGACGCGGTCCACGCGTTCAGCTTCGTGCCCGACGTCGTCGAGGCGCTGGTCGCGTTCGGCGCCGCAGAGTCCGACGTCGAGGGTCACATCTTCCACCTGCCCGTGATCGAGGTGGCGCCGGCGGAGCTGGTCGAGCGCCTGGCGAAAGCGGTGGGCTCCTCCGCGCGGTCGCACACGTTGCCGGCGTGGGCGCTCACCGCACTGGCGCCGATCGTGCCGCTCTTCAGGAACCTCCAGGAGACCCTCTACCAGTGGGACCGGCCATTCCACGCGAGCGACGCGAAGCTCCGCGCGCGCTTCCCTGGTATCGGCTCGACGCTCGAGGAAGCGGTGAACGAGATGGCCATGGTACCGGTCGGTTCGAGCGGAGGGGTCCAGCCCACCGCCTGACAGATCGTCGACCGGCGTCGCTCGGCGATCCACGCCCGGTCGACATCGTGGGTGGCCAAGCGTTTGCTATTCTCGCCCGCGTCTTCCCGCGGAGGCCGCCATGCTCGTTTGGATGCTCGTCGCTACGGCTAGCGCAGACACGATCGACCTGGATCTCACACTCGCCATCGCCGGCGCCGCTCGAGATCGGGAACGCGATCCTCACGGCACGCGCGGCTTCGTCGGGCTGTCCCGCGCCGAGTCGCCGGCCGACGATGCTCGCGACGGCAAGGCTCACGCCCTGGAAGAGCGGCCAGGTGAATCCCTCGAGCGCCGAGAACCCGATCCCGAGCGCCGCGTTGACCGTCGGGCCGAGCGGCGAGATCGCGAACGCGAGGAGCGCCCAGTACACCCACGCGTAGGCGAGCGTGTTGACCGTGATCGGCAGACCGATCTTCGCCAGGCGGACGGTCGTCTCCCCGAACCCGAGATCGTGCCGCGACCAGCCGATCTCCTTCCAGAGCAGGCGGAACCCGACGAGCATGGTGAGGCCGCGGCTGATGCACGTCGCGAGCGCCGATCCCTTGATGCCGAGACCGAGCCCGTAGATGAGGACGGCGTTGAGGATCGCGTTGAGCACGTTGCTCACGACGAGGAGCAGCATCGGCGTGACCGTCTGGCCGCGCGCGATGAAGATGGTGTCCATCAAGGCGCCGAAGGAGATTCCGGCGATGCCGACGCCGAGCCAACGCAGGTAGGTCGCCGCGTCGTCGTGCGTCGGGCCGGACAGACCGAGGAGCGACGCGAGGAAATCGGCGCCGAGCGTCGCGCAGACCCCGACAGCGATCGTCGCCACGACCGTCGCCGACAGGGCGCTTCCGACGGTCTTCTTGCACAGCTCCGCGTCCAAGGCGCCGGTCGCCCGCGCGACGAGTGGACCGGCCCCGGCGGAAGTGAGCCAGAACACGGCGTGGAAGCTGATCAGCACGAACGTCGTCGAGCCGATCGCGGCTTGCGCGCTCGTCCCGAGCCACTGCACGGAGAACTGGTCGACGAGGCGGTACGTGTTGTTGAGCACGGCCGAGCCGATCGCCGGGAGCGCCAGCACGACGAGCTCCCGCACCGTGACCCGGCTGTCCGTCATCGCGGCCCGCTCTATCCACTCCCGTCGAGCACGCCCCGGTGGCTCGTCAGTACGTCGTCCGGAGCATCGTGGTCCCCGACTTGGCGATCCGGAGCTCGACGCTCTCCCGACGGCCGCGGGCGTCGGTGTTCACCAGCGTGAGCCCGATGAAGCCCGAGGTGTAGTCGTCGTCGGGATTGCGCACCCAACCGCGCGAGTTGAACACGATCGCGTCCTGGTTCGGCGTGACACCGAGGTCGCCCCAGTCCTCGAGGCAGATGTTCTTCGTTGCGCGCTGTCCGCTGGCGAGATCGATCGTTCCCTGTCCGACGTCGTCGTCCGTGCCGTCGTCCTGCGCGTCCGCGGGGAACGTGTCCCACTTCGTCGAGCCCGTCGGCTGGTCGCCGATCTGGAGGAGCCACGCGCCGACGGCACGTGTGTCCGGATCGCACGCGCCGCCGGACTCCTGCAGCACGAGACGCGCTTCCTTGCCGCGGAAGATCGCCTCGTGACGGACGAGCTCCACGTCGTTGCGCATCAGCTTCGCCGCTTTCTGCAGCCGGTAGCGCGGCAGCTGATCGCGCGTCGAGACCCAGCCGATCGACGCGATGATGCCGACGAGCGCCACCGTCACCACCAACTCGAGCAGGGTGAACCTGCGCGTGCCGCGGCGTCGTTCAGCGGAGAAGGCACTCACCCCTGGAGACCTTCGTCATGAGGGCACGCTCCTCCGCAGTACTGACGACGTCGCCCATCGCCATCTTCGCAACGCCCAGGACGCGCCAGTAATCGGTCTTGAACTGGTTGCGTGCGCCGATGTCGGCGGAGTAGCCGGGCGCCCCTGGCGAACAGCGCTCGTACCGGTAGTACACCTGATAGTCCGGAACGAGCGCTCCGAAGAGCGGCGACCAGTCACTGCCGTCGCGCCACGCTGCCACCGCCGTCGTCGAGGCGTAGCCGGTCGCGGGCGTCGACCAGCCGCTGTCGGTCGGGGTCGAGTACATCATCTCCAAGCGCGCGTGCTGGATCGCAGCGTATGCGCCGTAGCGGAGTTGGACGTAGCGCTGTTGGTTGTAGGCGACGCGCTGATCCGACGACGAGATCTGGAGCGTCATGGCGCCGACGGTCGTGAGCACGCCGAAGAGCACGAGTGCGATCAGCATCACGTACCCGCGGCGGTCCGCGCGACGACGGGCGCGGAGGCGGCTCACCAGTTGTCCATTCGCGGGATCGCCGCGACGCGAAAGTTGATGGCCCGGTACATGTATTCCTTGTCGGCTGCGACGTAGCCATGGCCGTCGGCCAACAGGGGAACGGTCGCCGTTTGCTGCTTGCCCGCGAACGTCTTGTTGCTGCGTGCCGTGAGACCGACGCGGTACTGCTCGTACTTCATGTTCGTGGCCTGGACGAAGCCGATGCTCCAGTCGGCGTCGGCCGGGCATCCCTGAGCTGGCGCCGTCCGGAGGCACCCGGAGACCTGGAAATCGGTGATGCCCGTCGCGATCGGGATGTCGGCGACCGTCAGGCCACCATCCGTTCGCGCGTCGCCCGCCACCGTGGGGTCGTCCTCGTTGCCCGGGTTCGTGGCTCGCATGTAGAAATCGAGGTCCGTCGACATGAACAGGACGTTCGTTGCGGGCGCGAAGTCGGTGAGCTTGGTCAAGCTGTTGTCGGCCGCGTAGAAGGTGTAGATCTGCGCGCCCGCGCACTCGATGTACGAACCGAGCTCGTCGCTCCCGCATTCGTTCTCGAAGTCGGTGTAGCTGGTGGGGACCGCGGCGAACGTGAGCTGCATGTCGGAGCCGACCGGAGTGCACGTCGGGGCGGGACGGAGGAAGGCGCGCGCGTTTCCCGGGTGGCCGTAGTCGCTGCAGATCACGTACCGGTACGTGGACTGGCAGAGCGTGGCGGCCGCGGCGCGTGCCGACGGGTCCGCGGTGGTCACGAGGGTCGTGATCGCCGCGTGGCAATCCGTGCCGCCGCTTCCCGCGTTTCCGAGGCCGAGCCGCATCAACGTACTTCCGTCCGGGGTGACCGTCGTGAGCTGATCGGGTTCCGCTTGTGTCGCACTGTCGATCACCTGGAGGCACTCGAGCGTGGTGTTCTCGTCGACGAGGAAGGTCGTGTTGTTCACGTCGCCGAGCGGACCGCTGTAGCTGCAGTTGGCCGGGCCGAGGTACGACATCGAGCCCGCGCCCTGGATCGCCTTCTGCAGCAGGTCCTGGGAGAACCGCAGGTTGGCGTCGAGCTCGGTGCTCATCTCCTGCGTCTCGTACGCTCGCGTCTGCACGAGGAAGAAGCTGTAGACGGCGAGGAGCACGACGGCGGACACGACGATCGAGATCAAGAGCTCGACGAGCGTGAAGGCGGCGCGGCCCGAGGAACGGATCGTCATATCGGGTTCGCGACCTTGTAGGTCTGGATGGTGACGGCGTGCCACGGCCCGCTGTCCCGGAAGTCGTGGTAGGCGCATCGCACGCGCAACCGCTCCCAGATCCACAAGTTGCCGCCGCCGGTCGAGAGCTGGGAAGTCCAGGGATTCATGAGCGCGTCCCACGTGAGGTAGTAGACGCGCGGGCCGAAGGCCGTGCCCGCGGTCATGAGGCCGGCGTCCACCATCTGCTTGTTCGTGCCCGTGGTCTCCGCGGGAAAGGTCGCCGCGGACACCTGGTCGGGATGCTCGAGGGAGTAGGTGCTGTACAGGTAGCCGGAGGCGTCGGCCTCGGAGGTCGCGGCATCGGATGGATCGGGCTGGGCGTCGTTGAACTCGGACCAGGTGCTCGACACCACGGCCGGCGCGGCGCCACGCGTCCATTTCTGCGACAGGAGACGATTGAGCTGCGCCTCCGCGAGGAACGAGCAGATCGTCGCGTGCCGCGCGTCCGCCGCCGACGCCATGCTCTGGCCGGCCAGCCCGAAGAAGGCCACGAACGAAGCGCCGATGATCGCCGAGGCGAGCACGGCCTCGAGGAGGGACAGACCCTTGCGGTCGGCGCGCGTGGTGGACCGGAACATCGGCAGCGATTGTTGCAAGTTCCAGACCCCGCGAGAAGGGCCCGCTCGAAGCCCACGAGCGACCCCTCGGTCCCCGAGAAAAGTGGGCTGCCCGCGGCGAAAGCCGCGGGCATCGTCACTTCCTCTCTTCCTTTCTTCCGGCCTTCCTGTTCAGAAAAATTCCTACCGATCGGAAATGGTTCCCACCGGGCAGGCGCTGTCGATCGTGTTGCGACGGGAAGTCGCGGACGCCCGGACGCCGTCCACCTGGGGGAGGGTCGTCTTTTCGGCGCGCAGCCGATCGAGCACCTGGATCGCATCTGCGACGTCGGCACGCGCACGATCCGCGTCCGCGCAACCGCTCTTCGTTCGTGCGGCGGCGTCGTCGAGCAGAATGCGCGCCCGCAGGAGCTGGAGCATGCCGCGCGTGCGGACGCCCACCCCGGTGCGCGCCTCGGCCTCGTCCACGATCCGCCGCGCGTCGTCGAGCCGGCCCTGACGCAACGCGACCTCTCCGAGGCCGAGTTGGTACCCGACCTCGTCCGGAACCTCGGCGACGAGCGCCTCGTAGAGCGTGCGCGCAGTGTCGAGCTGTCCTCTGTTCACGGCGAGCAGTGCCTGGGAGCTGCGCACCTTCGGATCGCCGGGCTCGAGCTCGAGGGCCTGGTCCAGGAGCTTGTTCGCGTAGCCGACGTTGCCGGTCGCCGCGACGACGGATGCGATCCCGCGCAGGCACTCCGCCTCGCGCGGGGCGTTCACGCGGCAGCGCTCGAAATCCTTGCGCGCCAGCGGGCCCTCGTCGAGGAGGAGGAGCGCCCAGCCGCGACCGATCAGAGCGTCGATCTCGTCGGGGTGATTCGCGAGCACGAGGTCGTACGCCGAGCGCGCGCCAACGAGATCGTTCGCATCGACGAGGCGTCGCGCCTCTTCGAGGCGATCGGACGGCGCGGGTGTCGCGCACGCGAGAAGCAGCCAGGTGATCATGGATCGCCGAGACCGTAGTCGCGGATCTTGTACACGAGCGCCTTGTACGAGATCTCGAGGAGACGCGCTGCCTGCGTACGGTTCCCGCCTGTCTCCGCGAGCGCCCGCTCGATCAGCATGCGCTCGAGACGCGCGCCGTTCTCTTTGATCGAGAACCCTTCGATGAAGGCGGCGCCGTGGGACGTCGCGCGTGCGCCGCCGCGGATGTGCGCGGGCAGGTGCGCGGGAAGGAGATCGGCCTCCCCGACGATCACAGCGTGCTCGAGCGCGTTTCGGAGCTCGCGTACGTTTCCCGGCCAGTCGTACGCCTCGAGTGCGTCGAGCGCTGCGGGATCGAGTCTCGGTCGCGGGCGTCCCAACCGCGCGGCGATCTCGTCGAGCAGGTGGTGGGCGATCTCGGGGAGATCGTCGCGTCGCTCGCGGAGCGGCGGCACGCGCAACCGCACGACGTGCAGGCGGTAGAAGAGATCGTCTCGGAACGACCCCTCGGCCACGGCCTTCTCGAGGTCTTTCGCGGTCGCGGCGACGACGCGCACGTCGACCGACTGCGCGCGATCCGATCCCAGCCGTCGGACCGTATGGTCCTCCAGCACGCGCAGGAGCCCCACCTGGAGCGCCTGCGGCATGTCGCCGATCTCGTCGAGGAAGAGCGTCCCTCCGTCCGCCTCCTCGAACACGCCGCCGCGCGCGCGGTCGGCGCCCGTGAAGGCACCCTTGTCATGGCCGAAGAGTTGCGACTCGAGCAGCGTGCTCGGGATGGCGCCGCAGTTGATCGCCACGAAAGGACCCGCCCTGCGCGGCGAGCCCTCGTGGATCGCCAAGGCGACGAGCTCTTTCCCGGTGCCCGACTCGCCCGTCACGAGCACGGTGGAATCCGAGGGTGCGACCTTTCCCACGAGCTCGCGGATCTCGTCGGCCTGGCGCGAGCCGCCGAGGAAACGGTCCGCCGGAGAGCCCAGCCGCCCGGCCTTGAGGCGCGCGTTCTCCGTCTCGAGCTCGATGTGCTCGCGAATCCGCGTGAGGCACCGCATCACCTCCGCGGGTCGGAACGGCTTGGCGACGTAGTCCCAGGCCCCTTTGGACAACGCCTCCACGGCGGTCTCGGTCGTCCCGAAGGCACTCATCATGACCACGAAGAGTCCCCGCCCGCGCAGCCGCTCGAGCAGGGCCGCGCCATCGAGGCGCGGCATCCGGATGTCGGTGAAGACGATGCGGATGTCCGGTCGACTCTCGAGCACTTCGAGCGCTTCGAACCCGTCCGAGGCGACCACCACTTCGTACCCTTCGCGCTCGAAGAGGAGCCGGAGGAGGTGGCGGAGCGCCTCCTCGTCGTCGGTCACCAGGATGGGCAGGACAGGACCCGGCACCGGCCCATCGTCCGCAGTCCGACACCCCCCGTCAACAGCGGTGGACTGAGAGCGGCGGACTGTCGTACCCTTCCGGCAGTCAACGGGTACACCGCGCGCCCGCGTGGCGCGCACCTTTCGGGACTGGGACGGAAAGAGATGGCCAAAGCCGAAGCGTTCGTTCTGCCTGCTGGAATCCTGCTCACCCTCGATGCGGACGGTCTCTCGATCGAGCACGCGGGGGACGTCGTCCTGAACAACGATCTCGGCCGGAAGCTCAAGCGGATCTCGTCCACGGCGGGAAACGTGACCCTCAACATCGACTGCACGGCGGGAGAGATCCTGGCGCCGAAGGGGAGCGTCGTTGCGAACGGGCGCCTCGATGCGCGGCGCGTCGCCGCCGGCAGCATGGTCCTCAAGGGAGCGACCACGGCCGAGGATCTCGAGTCGCCCGGGAGCATCGACATCGACGGAAAGGAGCTGGAGGTCACGAACGTCCGCGGAGGCGACGTCGCGATCGCCGCCAAGAGCGTGAAGGCCAAGGTCGTGCACGGCACCTCGTCGGTGACCGTCGGGCCGGTGAAGATCACGGCCGACATCGTGATGGCGCCCGAGGTCCAGGTCGATCCGAAATGCACGGGGAAGGTCACCGTCATCGAGGCCCGGAACGACGTCGCGGCCCCCGGCATCAAGGGGGGACTCAGCCTCGAGGACCTCGAGGACGCATTCGGCAACTCGGCGCAGTTCCTGTCCGAGCGCGGGCTCGCGCCGTTGTCGGGGAGCGCCCCGCCGGCGCGGGTGGTCGAGGAGGAGTCCGAGGAAGAGGAAGCCGAGGTCGAGGTGGATCACGGGGACAACGGGGTCGGCGACAGCGCGGACCTCGACGAAGCCATGGTCGAGGACGATGCGGACGGCAAGGACGAGATCGATCTCGGCGAGCCGGCTCCGCCGGCCCCGCCCGCTGGGGTGGACCCGGCGATCCATCAGGAGATCGTGGACACCGTCGCGCGCATCGAGGCCTGTTACGCGGACAGCGAGCTCCCGCCGGCCGTCATGCGCCTCCAGGGCCTGGTCGCCGACCGCGACTACCAGGCGATCCGCACCTCGATCACCGAGATCTGGAACGAGCTCATCAAGTTCCACCAGCAGCGCGGCATGCGGATCCAGCCGCAGGTGACGACCACCTTCAACACGATCAACTCCATCGTTCGTCGCGCATAAGCACTCAGCACTCAGCACTCAGCACTCAGCACTCAGCACTCAGCCACTGCACGCCGAGAGAGGCGATAGCCCAAGCGCCGGGGGGCGTTCCGGCGCCCGGGGCTGAATGCTGAATGCTGAATGCTGATTGCGCCGTCAGGCGCTACACTGCCGCGTCGGCCGGAAACGGCCCTGAGGTGGCAATGTCCGTGGTTCTGCTCGCGCTGCTCGGGGGATGCAACAGCTACCAGATGTTCTCGCTGGCCGGCTACGAGCAGGCGAGCTTCTCGAACGACGCCGACGTCGTGTTCGTGATCGACAACTCGAACTCGATGTGGCAGGAATCGGGCGAGATGGCGTTGAACTTCAACGCCTTCATCGACTATCTGACCGACCCCAACGGCGGCGCGTACGGGACCGACGACCTCGCAGACGCCGTCGACAACTTCGTCTCGTTCACGACCCGTCGCGGCGCTCAGCTCGACTACCAGCTCGCGATCACGACGACCTCGGTCGACATCGCGGAGGGCCCCAGCGCGACCCTCGATCCCGGGGAGGCGGGGACCTTCGTCGGCGATCCGGAGATCATGGCCACCGACGAGCCGACGGGCGACGAGTTCCGGCAGGCCCTGCTCTGCGAGGCGACGTGCTGGACGTCCAGCGGGAAGAACCAGGTCCCCGACGACCCCGAATACGTCTGCGGCGAGCCCGCTGACGAGATCAGCACGGATTACCTCAACTGCCCGGAGAACTGCGGCGTCGGCGGGTGGGACTACAATCACTGCGGCTCCGGAACGGAGGAGCCGCTCGAGGCCGCGTACGAAGCCCTCTGCCGCGCCGTGGAGAATCCGCCCGCGGCGTGCTTCGACACGATCAGCGAGCTCAGCAAGGACGACGCGCAGACGAACGGCCCGATCGTCCGTCCGGGGAGCACGGTCGTCGTCGTGATCGTGACCGACGAGGGCGACAACTCCCGCCGACTCGCCGAGGGCGAGGCCGATCCCGCGCCGTACCTCGACCTCTTCGCCGGCTTCGAGAACCCGATCAAGTTCGCCGCCATCGCACCCGACTACGACGCCGAGAACTCCGAGTTCATCTGCAACAACGCGGGCGCGGCGCCCTGGGCGGTCCAGCGCCTGCAAACGGTCGCGAGCGTCACCGGCGGGTTCTACGATCCGATCAGCGTGCTGGCGCCCGGTGCCACGGACGTGAACGACTGCGTCACGGCCGACTTCTCCGAGCACCTGATCGATCTCGGCGAGCTCCTGAACAGCCTGCTCTCCTCCTTCAAGCTGCGGTCGATTCCCGATGAGTCGACGATCCGCGCGTTCGTCGACGGCGACGAGATCCCGAAGGCCGAGCTCACGAGCGGGACGCCGGGAACCAGCTCCGCCGTCTACGGCGACGGCTGGTCGTACGACCCGTCGGAGAACGCCGTCACGTTCTGGGGCGATGCCATCCCCGACTACAACCAGGCCGTCGAGATCATCTACCTGCCCCTCGAGGGCACGCCGCGCGACTTCCCGTTCTAATCGCGGGGCCGCCTCCGCTGCCGCTCATCTCCTCCCGCTGTTTCTGGAGCACGACATGTTCGCATCGCTCGCCCTGGCCCTCATCGGCGCAGCCGTCGGCCAGGACTCGGTCCCACCCCCGGGCGGCCCCGTCGACATCGGGATCGTTCGGGACTCCGACATCTCGGTCGTGCAGAAGCTGAAGTACGGCAAGGCCGGCCGAACCGAGCTCGGCTTGCACGCCGGCGTCATGCCGTTCGACGCGTACACCTTCACGCCGAAGGCGGAGCTCACGTTCGGCAAGCACACGAACGAGGCGTGGATGTGGGAGGTCGCGGTCGGCGGCGGCTACAGCATCAAGAACGGCACGTACAAGACGCTCGAAGGTCCGGCCTACGGCGCGGCGCCCGATGCATACGGCTACCTCGGCTCGGCGCTGATCACCGCGCAGTGGTCCCCGATCTACGCGAAGATGAGCTGGGAGGGGAACAAGGTCATCCACCACGACGTCTACTTCCTGGGCGGCGCGGGTGCGACGCTCGAGCAGGCGCTCCTCCCCGACAACTCGATGGCGGTCGCACCCACGGTGGGGCTCGGCCTCGGCTTCCGACTCTTCCTCAACGAGAAGAGCGCGCTCCGGATCCAGCTCCGCGACGACATCCTCTACGAGAAGCGCACCAAGACCGAAGAGACCCACCCCTACTTCATCAAGCAGAACGTGGGCGTGACGGTCGGCTACACGATGCTCGGCAAGAAGAAGTCATGAGCGCACTCCTCGCGCTCGTGCTCGCGCTGAACGGCGCGCAACCGGCTCCTGCACCGGCAGCCGCCGCTGCGCCCGCGACCGAGCCGCTCAAGGTTCCCACGATGGAGGAGCGGCAGGCGGTCTTCGGGGAGGCGAACGACCTCTACAAGACCGGGCGCAAGAAGGAGGCCGCCGATCGGCTCGTCGTCGTCGCCGAGGATCCGGCCAACGAGATGTTCCACGCCGAGGCGTACGCGCGGCTCGGGGCGATCCTACGGGAGCTCGAGCTCCCGTACTCCGCCTTGATTGCGTACTCGAAGGCGCTCGAGGCCAGCCCGCAGGCCGTGGCGTCCGAAGTGAAGAAGATGATCGAGCTCGGGGACCTCGTCGGGGACACCGCGCTGCTCGAGCCGCTGCTCGCGCAGAACGTCGGCCTGTCCGTCGACAAGGACACGCAGAGCCGCATGGCGTACCTCGCCGCGCGGGGCGCGAATCGCACGGGCAACTACGCGACCGCGCTCGCCATCCTCAAGATGGTCTCGGACAAGGATCCCAACTACGCGGAAGCGAAGCAGCTCGAGGGGATCGTGCTGTCGCTCCAGGGCCGCCCCAAGGATGCGCTCGCGCCGCTCCTGATCTCCGAAGCGATCCTCAAGCAGAGGGAAGCGTCGGCCGCGAACGACAAACAGCTCGTCGAGCTGCACATGAACATCGGGCGCGCGTACTACGGCGCGGAGAACTTCGGGCGCGCCATCGAGTACTTCGCGATGGTCCCGCACACGAGTGAGGTCTGGATCGAGGCGCAGTTCGAGCGCGCGTGGGCGCACTTCCGGCTCGACGACATGAACGGCGTGCTCGGGCTCACCCAGACGCACGCCTCGCCGTTCCTCGACAAGGCCTACTTCCCGGAAGCGGCGCTCCTCCGCGTCTACGCCCTCTTCATGATGTGCAAGTTCCCGCAAGCCAACAACGAGATCGAAGCGTTCACCGCGCGGTACACGCCGACGCTCGAGACGCTCCGTGCGCAGTCGAACCGTTCGGCGGAGGAGCTGTTCGGTTCGATGGCCGCAGCGGTCGACCATCCGAGCAAGACCGATCTGCCCAGCATGGTGACGGTGAGCTTCGTGCACGAGACGCGCTTCCTCGATCGACTCCATGCGATCGCGAATGCGGACGAGGAGATCACGCGGCTCGACGCGGTGAAGGAGAACACGTTCGCGCAGGCGTGCACGCGTTGGGTCGAAGCGCGCAAAGCGGACGTGATCCGGACCGAGGGCAACCGGATCCATGACCACGTCGCGGCGATGGAGGTGGAGCTCGCGAACTACATGGACAACGTCCAGGTCTCGAAGCTCGACATCATGCAGATGGAGACCCGGCTCTACGAGCAGGCAGCGAATCTCGGCGCCATGCCCGAGCCGCCCCGGAAAGTGAGCCGCTCGCTGCGCCTCGAGCGCGGCTACCTCTACTGGCCGTGGGAAGGCGAGTACTGGGCCGACGAGGTCGGGTACTACCGGGTGGACGCCAAACCCGATTGTCCGGCCAATTTGAAGATGACCCGGTAGCCGTCAGCCGTCAGCCATCAGCAATCAGCTTCCGGCGGCAGAGCGCGCCTCGGGCGGTTGAGCGTCCGAAGGGTCTCGGCGTGCAGTGGCTGATTGCTGAGTGCTGAGGGCTGAATGCTATAGCTGGCTGCAATGGCCCGATCGCAACCACACCCGTGGGGAATCTACATCCACGTCCCGTGGTGCCGCGTCCGCTGTCCCTACTGTGCGTTCAACGTGCATCCGGATCGCGACGCGCGCTGGGACGACTACGTGGAGGGGATCGCGCGCGATCTCGCGATCTGGGAGCCTTCGTTCACCGGCGCTCCGGGAAGCGTGTACTTCGGCGGCGGAACGCCGTCGCTCCTTCCGCTCCCGGCACTCCGCCGACTGCTCCGGATCGTACCCAGCGCACGCGAGATCACGCTCGAGGCGAACCCGGGCACCGTCGACGCGGACGCGTTGACGGCGTGGCGCGAGCTCGGCGTCACGCGCCTCTCGCTCGGGATCCAGACCTTCGATCCACGGTACGCAGGCATGCTCAACCGCGGGCACTCGGTCGACGACGCACTGGCTCTCCTGGCTGGCGTGCGCGCCGCGGGCTTCGAGACGTGGTCCTTCGACCTCATGTTCGGGTTGCCGGGTCAGACGCTCGCCGAGCTCGACGTCGATCTCGACCAGGTGATCGAGCACCGTCCGCCGCACGTCTCGCTGTACGGGCTCACGGTCGAGCCCGGCACGCCATGGGAGCGAGCGGTGCGCTCGGGAAAGCTCGTGCCGGTGGGCGAGGACGAGTGGCGCGCCATGTACGACCGGATCGTCGAGCGCCTCGAAGGCGCCGGGTGGGAACGCTACGAGGTGTCCAACTTCGCCCGCCCTGGTCACCACTCCCGGCACAACGAAGCGATTTGGCGGGGCGGCCGTTACGCGGGGCTCGGACCCGGCGCGCACGGGTTCCTCGAGGACGGCGAACGGACGATCGCGACGGCGGATCCCGCCGTGTGGCTGAAGTCGCCGTTGGCATCCCGGGAGCGACCGACGATCGAGCAGGCCGCCGCGGATCGCGTGCTCGGGCAGCTGCGGCACCGGGACGGGCTCGACATCGAATCGCTCGAAGCCGACTTCGGCGCGACCGTGGAGGAGCGCGCGCTCGATGCCCTCCTGACCGCCGGCCTCGTCGTCCGACGCGCCGCGCAGGTGACGCTCACCCACGAGGGATTTGCCCTGGCAGACGCCGTGACTCGCCACGTCGTGGGGGCCCTCCGGATCTCCTGAGTGCGCGCTCGACTCCATTCGCCAGGTCGTGCGACGATGGGGGCCTGGTGGGGAGGCAGTCGGTTGGCTGAGTCGATCGATCGGTTGAAGCTCGCACCCGACGGCGATCCCGTCGAGCAGGAGCCCGATCCTCAGGAATCGGACGCTCCTCCACAGGACGAGATCGCCGCGGACGCCGAGGAAGACGACGATGCGGCCAAGTCCGACGATCCGCGCGAGCTCCGGTTCGAGCTGCGGCGCGTGAAGCGAAAGCTCAAGGAAGCCGATCTGCAGGCGACCCGTCTCAAGAAGATGGCGGCGCACGAAGCGATCGAGCGGACGCGATTGGCCCTCTCGCACAAGGAGTCGACCGACCGCGTGGAGCGTTTGGAGCGCGAGCACAGCGAGCTCAGGCGCGAGCACCGCGACGTGTCGCGGGACGTCGACCGCTGGCGAGAGGCCGCCCAGGCCCTCAAGGTCCAGATGGAAATGCTCCGCGAACGGCGCCGCAAGGAGCGCGAGGACGATCGGCAGTTCGGCCTCTCGAGCGTCATCCAGGAAATGCTGCCCGTGTTCGATCACCTCGAGCTGGCGATCACCCATGCGTCGTCCGACCCGGGCACGATCCTCGCGGGGGTGCAGATGGTCATGCACCAGCTCGAGCAGACGCTCGACCGGTTGACGGTCGAGCGCGTCGACGCCGAGCACGGCCAACCCTTCCTGCCCGAGCGCCACGAAGCGGTGCTGCACGTCACCGACACGGCGCTTCCCCACGGTGCCATCGTGGAGCTCCTGCGGCCCGGGTACATGCTGAACGGTCGTCTCCTGCGGGCCGCCCGGGTCAGCGTGGCCAACGGACCCGAGGAGGTCGCGCCGCCGCCGGCGCCGGCCGACGCCACGACGCCGCCTGCCGCGGACGGGGATGCACCCTCCGACGAGAACGTGAGCGATGATCCGACGCCCTACCTGAAACCGGTTCCGCTCCCGCTGGACGACACGGGCGAGGTCGTCTTCGACCCGATCCCCGATCCCGACGGGGACAAGGGCGGGGAGCCCGCCGGGTGAGGTCTCCCTCCCTACGGTCGAACCTGTATACTCGGCCTTTGCGCCGCCGGGGCACCTGAGGGACCATGGGAAAAGCGATCGGCATCGATCTCGGCACCACGAACAGCTGCGTCGCGATCATCGAGCAGGGCGATCCGCTCGTGATCCCCAACGACGAAGGCAGTCGCACGACGCCTTCCGTCATCGCGTTCACCGACGACGGTCAGCGGCTCGTCGGGCACATCGCGCGCCGGCAGGCCGTCACGAACCCGACCAATACGCTCTACGCGGTGAAGCGGCTGATCGGCCGCCGGTTCGACGACGAGCAGGTCGACTACACGCGGGGGCTCGTGCCTTTCGAGATCGTCCAAGCCGACAACGGCGACGCCTGGGTCGAGGTCGAGGACAAGAAGTACGCGCCCGCGCAGATCAGCGCGATGGTTCTCGAGAAGATGAAGGAGATCGCGGAGGCCTACCTGGGGGAGGAGGTGCGCGACGCGATCGTGACCGTGCCCGCCTACTTCGACGACGCGCAGCGGCAGGCCACGAAGGACGCCGGCGCCATCGCCGGTCTCAACGTGCTCCGGATCATCAACGAGCCCACGGCGGCGGCGCTCGCGTACGGCCTCGACAAGAAGGGCCACTCCCGCATCGCCGTGTTCGACCTCGGCGGCGGCACGTTCGACGTTTCCATCCTCGAGCTCGACAACGGCGTGTTCGTCGTGAAGGCCACGAACGGCGACACGTTCCTCGGCGGCGAGGACTTCGACAACCGGATCATGGAGTTCCTGCTCGGGCGGTTCCAGGAAGAGACGGGAATCGATCTCAAGGGCGACAAGGTCGCGATGCAGCGCCTCAAGGAGGCCGCGGAGAAGGCGAAGCACGAGCTCAGCTCGATCGAGGAGACGGACATCAACCTTCCGTTCCTCACCTCTACGCCGTCGGGCCCCGTCCACCTCGTCCAGTCGCTCGACCGCGCCACGCTCGAGGAGGTGGTGGGCGATCTCGTCGAGCGGCTCGGGCCGCCGTGCGACGCGTGCCTCAAGGACGCGGGGCTCAACAAGAGGGATCTCGACGCCGTGCTCCTCGTCGGCGGCATGACGCGCATGCCCCGCGTGCGCGCGAAGGTGAAGGAGATCTTCGGCAAGGACGGCGAGGCCAACATCAACCCGGACGAGGTCGTCGCGATCGGCGCGGCGGTGCAGTCCTCGGTGCTCTCCGGCGACGTGAAGGACGTGCTCCTGCTCGACGTGACGCCGCTCACGCTCGGGGTCGAGATCGCCGGTGGACTGACCGAGCCGATCATCAAGCGCAACACGACGATCCCGTGCCGCAAGTCCAAGATCTTCACGACGGCGCTCGACAACCAGGAGATGGTGCGCGTGCACATCCTCCAGGGGGAGCGCGAGCTCGCGGACTACAACAAGTCGCTCGGCAAGCTCGAGCTCCACGGCATCCCGCCCGCGCCGCGCGGGCTGCCGGAGATCGAGGTCACCTTCGAGATCGACGCGAACGGCATCATGCACGTGCGCACGAAGGACCTGGGCACCGGCAAGCATCAGCAGTCGCGCATCGTGGCGGGCGGCGGACTGACCCCGGACGAGATCGAGTCGATGGTCGCCGAGGCCGAGGAGTTCCGCGACCAGGACAGCTCGAGGCGTGAGGTCATCGAAGCGCGCAACCGCCTCGAAGGGCTCATCTACAGCACGAAGCGCAGCCTCGACGAGTTCGGCGAAGCGCTCGACGCAGAGGACCGCGAGATCATCAAGGAGGCGCTCGAAGCCGCGCAGGAGGCGCTCCAGTCGGACGAGGTCAGCATCGTGCAGGACGCGCACGAGGACCTGACGATGGCCGCGCAGCGTCTCGCCGAAGCGATCTACGGCGGGCTGCGCGACGAGATGAAGGGCGACTTCGACGACTTCGACGACTTCGAGGGGGGCGACACCGACCCCGGCGCCGATCTCGGCGACGAAGGCGAGATGGAAGACGAGGCCGCGGAAGAGGACGAGTGAGCCCGACTTCCCTCGCGACGATGTCGAGATAGCTACAGAGCCGTGCCGCGCCGTGACTACTACGCGATCCTCGGGGTGAAGCGGACCGCTTCCCCGGACGACATCAAGCGCGCGTTCCGGGGGTTGGCGAAGGAGTACCACCCCGACAAGAATCCGCTCGACCTCGATGCCGCGGCACGCTTCCGCGAGATCGTCGAAGCGTACGAGTGTCTTTCCGATCCAGCCGAGCGCTCGCGCTACGACAAGATCGGGCCGCTCTACCGCCCGGACGGAAAGCCTCCGACGACGGACGACATCAACAACCTCGTCCAGGACGCGGTGCAGACGCTGTTCCGGCGCGACAAGGCGGACCGCCGCGGCGAGGACCTGAAGTTCCAGCTCGAGCTGCGTCTCGAGGAGGTCGGGAGTGGCGCGGAGCGGGCGATCGAGATCGAGCGTCTCGCTCCGTGCGACCGCTGCAAAGGCGACGGCGCGGAGCCGGAGGGCGGGAAGAAGACGTGCGACGCGTGCGGTGGATCCGGCAAATCGGCGACGCGCCGTCTCTTCCGATCCGACTGCCCGCGCTGCGACGGCCGCGGTTTCACCATCGTCGCGCGCTGCACGCAGTGCGATGGCAAGGGTCGCGAGCAGCACAAGGAAGGGATCAAGGTGAAGGTTCCCGCCGGGGTCGCGACGGGCCAGAAGCTCAAGGTGCGGGGGAAGGGGAATGTCGGGGAGCGCGGCGGCCCGCCCGGGGATCTCCTCGTGCTCGTCCACGTGGCGGACCATGCGCTCTTCCAACGGCGCGGCGCCGACCTCATCTGCGACGTGCCGCTCCTCTTGCAGGAGGCCGCGCTCGGCACCGAGCTCGTCGTCCCCACCCTCGATGGCACCACGACGATCCGCGTTCCGCCGGGCACGCCTTCGGGAAAGGTGTTCCGGCTGAGCGGTCGAGGGCTCCCGAAGCTCGGCAGCGGCGCGAACGGCAAGTCCGCGCGCGGCGACCTCCATCTCCGTACGGCCATCGAGGTTCCGGCGAGCGTCGATCCAGGCGCGAAGGCAGCGCTCGAGTCGCTCGGGAGCCGGCTCGGGAAGGACGCGTACCCGCTGCGCACGGCGTTCGACGCGGAGCTGAGGAAGCGACCGTGAGGCTCCGCACAGCGACGCTCGCAGTGGCGATGGCCCTGTCGCTCGGCGCGAAGGCGACGAAACCGCCCGACGTGCTCGAGGAAGCTGAGACGCTCGGCGCGAAGGATCGCGCGCAAGGCATCGCGCTGATCGAAACGTACCTGAAGGACAAGCACGATCCGGTCGAGCGGGCCTGGGCGATGCTGTGGGCCGGTGAGCAGCGCCGCCTCGCGGGAAACGACGCGGAAGCTCGCACCTGGTTCGTCACGTTGCTCGATCAGTTCCCCACCGACCGCCGCAAGCAGGGCGGCGTCGTGGGGATCGCGCTCATCGACGCGAAGACCTCACTCTCGGGAAACACGCTCGCGACCCTCGGGATGGTGGGGGAGGACGATCTCCCGGCGACGATGAATGCCGATCGCTTCCGCCTCCTCGCGCGCGTGGCGATCGACGACGGGAGCCCGGACGCGCGGGTCAAGGCGCTCGCGGAAAAGGCGCTCGGCTACGCGAAGGAGGATCCCAGCGTGCTCGCGCGCGTGCAAACGAGCCTCGCCGACTGGATCGCGAAATCCGAGAAGAAGGGCAGCGAAGCAGCCCCGGTGGACGATCCGACGGCCGTTCTCGCTCGCGCACGGTCGGCGCTCGAAGCCAAGGACGCGGCTTCGGCGGCGAGTCTCGTGGCGAGCATCCAGGCCACGTGGCCCGACGCGCCCGAAGCGAAGGCTGCCGTCTACGTGCAGCGGATGATCGACGCTGGCACTGTCGTGGACCGCGACAAGGTCGCCGTTCTCCTCCCGCTCTCGGGACAGTGGGCGGCGACGGGCGGGCGCATCAAGGACGTCGTCGAAATGGCCAACGAGCGCGCGGGTCGTCCGATGGAGCTCGTGTTCGCCGACACGCAGGGAAAGCCCGAGGTCGCGGTGTCGAAGCTCGAGGACCTCGCGATCCAGAAGGGCGCGATTGCGGTGCTCGGGCCGCTGCTCAAGGAAGAGGCGATCGAGGTGGGCAAGGTGGCCGAAGCGATCGGCGTGCCGATGGTCTCGCTCTCGCAGAACCAGGAGGTCACCGCTGCTGGGCCGCACGTGTACCGCGGGTTCCTGAGCGTCGACGAGCAGATCAAGGCACTCGTCGACGAAGCCGTGGGGACGCGCGGCATGACCCGGTTCGCGATCCTCTACCCGTTGACGCCCTACGGCGAAGCGGCGCGCGATCTCTTCGCGAGCACGGCGCAGGCGAAGGGCGCTTCGATCGCCCGCGCGATCGGCTACGCCGACGACAGCAACGATTTCCTGAAGGTCGCGCAGGACCTCGGCCAGAAGAACGACCCCGCGCGGGCGGCCGAGTGGGCGAGCGCACGCAACGCCGCGCGGCGCGACGGCGAGGACCTCCACAAGGCGACCATCCCGCCGCGCACGGATTTCGACGCCATCTTCATCCCCGACAACCATCGGCGCGTGCCGCTCGTGGCCTCCGCGCTGGCGTACGAGGAGTTCCCCGTCGGCACGTTCCGACCGCACCGCGACGATCGGCCCATCGTGCTGCTCGGCCTCAACGCATGGAACCAGGAGTCGTTTCCCCGCGACGGCGGCAAGTACGTCCAGAACTGCCTGTTCGTCGATGCGTTCTACGCCCACGACACGGACCCGAACGTCGCCGCGTTCGTGGGCGACTACGAGGGCCGCTTCCACCGCCCGCCGCAGGCCGTCGACGCCATCGCGTACGACGCGGCGCGTCTGCTCGGCGCGGCGATCGACGAGGGCGCAACTTCGCGGTCCAAGCTCCTCGCCTCCTTCCCGAGCGCGAAGATTGCGGCGCCGGTCGCCGGCGGCGCCTCGTTCGGCGCGGACCGAGCCATCGACCGCAAGCTCGAGGTCCTCACCGTGACGCACGATCGCATCGAGGCCGCGCAACCACCGGGGATGGAAGGGGTTCTTCCCGCGCCGGACTCCCCTGCCGCGCCGGGTGATCCCGGGCGGTGAACGCCCGTCCGGGCTACCGATCCGCGTGTGTCTCCCCGTCGCCTCGGCCCTCGGATCCCATGACGGACGACTCGGACGAGTCCCACATCATCCGGACCCTGCTGCGCTCGACGCGGGGACCCGTTCGCGATCCGCGTGCGCCCGGGCATGACGGCGTCGTCGTCGATGGGGCGCGCGGCCACGAGGTGGTCGCGATCGACACCCTCGTCGAGGGCGTTCACTTCGATGGTCGGCTCGACCCCGCGGACGTGGGCTGGAAGAGCGTCGCGGTCAACGTCTCCGACATCGGCGCCATGGGTGCCTTGCCCACGTGGGCGCTTCTGTCCCTCGCGCTTCCGGGGCCGCTCGATCGATCCTGGCTCGACGGATTCGCGGAGGGTCTCCACGCGGCGCTCGATCACTGGGCGGTCCGCCTCGTCGGCGGCGACACGGTGCGCAGCCCGGGCCCGGTCGTCGTGACGCTGTCGATTGCTGGCGACGCGCGCGGTGACGTTCCCGGACGTGGCGGCGCGCGTGCGGGGGACGCGCTGTGGGTGACGGGGCGCCTCGGACGAGCCTCCGCCGGTTTCGCAGGCATCGGGGATTCGCATTGGCTTCGGCGGCCGGAGCCCTTTCCAGCACAGTGGGATCCGAAGCTTGGAATTCACGTGACTTGAAGTCGCGGC